>Ga0129306_1000233_pt1 | contig 97593 bp, 84 predicted proteins | sample P827metagenome_FD_94438 | JGI IMG/M metagenome (GOLD analysis project Ga0129306, IMG submission 94438) | Capybara group fecal microbial communities from Wisconsin, USA - P827 metagenome | ecosystem: Host-associated > Mammals > Digestive system > Large intestine > Fecal | place: USA: Wisconsin...
GCCGAACAGGTCGACAACCACACCGCCCTTGATACGCTTGGTGAGCGTACCGCGCACGACTTCGTTGTTTTCGAAAGCGGCGTGGATGCGGTCCCACACGCGCACGAAGTCGGCCTTCTGCTTCGAAAGGATGAGACGGCCGTCTTCATCTTCGAGCTTTTCGACAAACACTTCGATTTCGGAACCGATTTCGAGGGAGTCCGTGTCCTTGAATTCGGCACGGTCGATAACACCTTCGGACTTGTAGTTAACGTCGATCAGGACTTCCTGATCGTTCACCTGGCTGATCTTACCCATGACGAGCTTGCCCTGTTCGAGGCAGTCCATACCGGCATAGACGTCAGCGTTGGCCTTGCGGAAGTCCGGGCTGCATTCGCCCTGAGCGGCGAGGATTTCAGCGAGATCTTCTTGAGTTCCGAATTTGAGATTTTGAGACATATGATTTTTTCTTGGAATTCGTAATTAGAGTCTAGTGTTTAGGATCTAGGATCTAGAATCTAGAGGCTAGAGGTATTGGCTAGTTTTAATTATGAACTCCTGTTGATTGTTATGGTTAAAAGACTCAAGGCTACGCCACTACACCTACGTAGTCGAGAATCTTTTGCACCTGTTGTTGGATTGAGATGTGTGTAGTGTCAATTTCGATTGCGTCGTCCGCCTTCTTGAGGGGGGCGTTCGCGCGGGAGGAGTCCAGGCGGTCGCGTTCGACCAGGTTCTGGAGGACCTCTTCAAGAGTAACCTTCTCGCCTTTTTCAAGGAGTTCCTTGTAGCGGCGTTCGGCGCGGACCTTCACGTCCGTCACCATGAAAAACTTGTACTTCGCATCGGGGAAAACGACCGTACCGATGTCGCGGCCGTCCAGGATGCAGCTCTGCTTCTTGCCGATTTCGCGCTGCTGCTTGGTCATCGCGGCGCGGACCGACGGGAGGGCGCAGTAGACGCTCACGTTGCTCGAGACCTTCATCCCGCGGATTTCGGATTCGCGGGAGACGCCATTAATCAGGATGTGGTTTTCGGAGTCGAACCCGAGCGTGAGGTTAGAGAGCAGTTCGTCCATCGCCGGGCCTTCCTCGGCCGGCAGTCCCTTGTCGAGGGCGGCAAGCGTCACGGCGCGGTACATGGCGCCCGTGTCGAGGTAAGTGATACCGAGGGTCTTGGCCACGATCTTCGCGGTCGTGCTCTTCCCGGTACCGGAGCCCCCATCCAGGGCAATAACAAAATTTTCAGAACTACTCATGAGTGGGGTCAAATTTAGCAAAAGGCGAGTGCCGCGTCAAAGCGATTTACGCTTTGACATGGCCGAGCCGAGCTAAATGGCCCGTTTTAGTACAGATTATAATAGTAATGGTACTCGACCAGGGGATCATACTGGGAGTAGATGGCCTCGGAGCCGTCATCAAACACAGTCAGGAGCCCACCCTCAACCGGGAACTGGAAATAGTAGCCCCTATCGTCTGCACCCCTCTCGTACTCGTCACCGTAATAGACGTACCTGTCCTTATCGAAAATCAAGACGGCATAGCCATCGTCCTCGATGCGCAACGAGATGGAAAAGGATCTAGAAAGCGACCGGGCCTCGTAGCAACCATAATCACCAAAGGCATCGTAATCGCATTCCTGGCTGTAGAAATAGTTAAACGTGACCTTGTAAGCGCGCGGGCCGGACGTAATATAGTTGTCATTATCACCGCAGGCAGAAAGCATCATTGCCGCAAGCAGGGCAACGAAAATCAAGCAACGTTTCATATCTACCTCCAATGCAAAATCCCCGAACGAATCGGGGATCCCGCACAACAAACAAACTAATTTAAGGTTTCTGGATTAATAGTCGGTTTCGTAGTCGCCGTGAATTTCTTCCTTGGCGCGTTCCTCATCCTCATCCGGCTCGTTGTAGGCCTCGGGAGCCTGCAGGTCGCGGGTGCTGCCGTACTTGCGCTTTTCTTCGTCGGTCAACTTGTTGGTGAAGACTTCGACTTCCGGTTCGGCCTTGGCTTCTTCCTCTTCGCCTTTCAAGATCTTCTGACCTTCTTCGATACGGCGCTTGATGCGGGCATCTTCCATTTCCTTGAGGTTGGTGCCGACCTTGGCCTGATCTTCAGACATCACGTAACGTTCGTTGGCCTCGTCCATGGCCTTCTTGATACCGACCAGACGGCCATGACGGTCGAGTTCGAGACCGGCCTTGCGGAGAGTCGAGAGCGGAAGACGGCGAGCAGCCACCTTGTATTCTTCCTTAAACTCATAGCCATCGGGGCTAATCGCATAAGCCTCGTCCTGAGTGACATAATCAAGGGCTTCTTGCCAACGGGAACTCTGCACGCAAGCCGCGAATCCGGCAAGGGCGTTATCCAGCTGTTCAGGATCCTTCGAAGAACCCGCACAGGCGGAAAGAATCATTGCAACAAAAGAAAGACCCAATATAATTTTTTTCATAGGAAGACCTCCGAAAAATAATCCCGCATCAAATATACACATTTTTACGAGATTTCCGTAAACATTAAATAAAATTTATCTTGGAGAAATCGTCCATCGACCAACCGGCACTACTTTTTCTAAATTAGCCCCCATTATGAGCGAAAACGCAGACATTTACCGTATAAACTCGGCCGACGGGCGCGAAATCATCCTCATCGGCACGGCACACATCTCCCAGAACTCCAAGGAGCTGGTCCGCGAGACCATCGAAAAGGAATCCCCGGACACAGTCTGCGTTGAACTCGACGAAGGCCGTTTCAAGTCGCTCAAGGAGCCCGACCGCTGGAAAAACACCGACCTCAAGCAGGTCATCAAGAAGAAGCAGCTTGCGACACTCATCGCAAACCTCGTGCTCGGGTCTTACCAAAAGCGCATGGGCGCACAGACCGGCGTAAAGCCGGGTGCCGAGCTCAAGGAAGCCGCCGAAACCGCCGAAAGCAAAGGCGCCCAACTGGTACTGGCAGACCGGGACATCAAGATTACGCTCAAGCGCACCTGGGCATGCACCCCCTGGTACCGCAAGCTCAGCCTCTTGGGCGGACTTTTTGCAAGCATTTTCGACAAAACCGAAATCAGCGAAGAAGAACTGGACAAGATCAAAGAACAGGACGCCCTCAGCAGCATGATGCAGGAGTTCGGCAAGTCGTTCCCCGAAGTGAAGCAGGTGCTCATCGATGAGCGCGACCAGTTCCTCGCTAGCAAAATCAAGAGCGCCCCCGGCAAGAAGATTGTCGCTGTCGTCGGCGCGGGCCACATGAAGGGTATCGCGAACATCATCGAGACCAACAAGGAAATCCCGAGCGAAGAATCCATTTGCATCATCCCCAAGGGCTCCCCCGTCTGGAAAATTATCGGCTGGGCCATCCCCATCGCCATCATCGCAAGCATTATCTTCGTCGGCTACGAAGCCGGTTTCAAGAAAGCCGGGGAACTCAGTCTCCAGTGGGCCATGCTCACAGGCGGCGGCGCCATGCTCGGCACGATTATCGCCGGCGGGCACCCGCTCACCATTCTCGTCGCACTGGTCATGGCACCCTTTACCGGGCTGACCCCGCTTGTGGGCGTCGGATTCTTCACGGCACTTACGCAGGTGTACATGCGACCGCCCCGCGTGCAGGAGATGGAAACGCTGGCCGACGATGTCTGGCAGGTGAAGCGCTGGTGGAAAAACCGCGTGACCCGCGTTATCCTGTGCTTCCTTTGTCCGGGAATCCCGGCGATTATCGGGAAGATACTCGCGATATTCAAGATATATCAGGCGTTTTAGGCGCGAGGCGAAGAGCTATGAGCAATGAGCTATGAGCTATGAGGCTAAACACCTCACTCCTCAAAGCGACCGAAGGTCGCGAACTCATCGCTCGAAGGGGCTTTAGCCCCGACCTCATCAAATCTTCTTCAGCACCAGCAGATGGCCGGGGGCCTTCGCGGGGTCGAGGCGAACGAAGTTCTTATTGCCGCGCCACACGTAGCTTTCGTCGGTAATCACGTCCTTCAAGAAGAAGAACGAATCCGGTTCCAGGCCGAGCTTAGCCATATCAAGTTCCACCATGCCTTCTTGTGCGTTATCCATGTCCATGTTGCATACACACAAGATAACGTCGTTGCCGGACTTCTTGGAGTAGACCATCAGCTGGTCGTTGGCACAGTAGTGGAAGTCGAGGTTGTCGTATTCCTGCAGGGCGATGTGTTCCTGTCGGGCGGTGTTCACGCGGCGCACGAAGTCCTGGATGCCCGGACCCTTCCAGTTGTGAACCTTGTACTGGTACTTTTCGCTGTCGGCGAGTTCTTCCTTCACGGGGCTCGGGATGTTTTCGCACAATTCAAATCCGTTGTACATACCCGTGAGGCTCGAAAGCGTCGCCGCAAGGAAATAGCGCTGCTTGAAGGCGTTCGGGCCCTTGTACGCAAGGTACTTCGGGAAAATGTCCGGAGTGGTCGGGAAGAAGATGCCGCGCATGTATTCCTTCGCATCGGACTGCGTAAGTTCCTTGAGGTACTGTTCGAATTCCCACTTGGCAGAGCGCCAGGCAAAGTACGTGTAGCTCATGTCGAAGCCCGACTTCGCAAGGCGATGCATCATCTTCGGGCGGGTGAAAGCCTCGGCGAGGAACACGAGTTCCGGGCGCTTTTCCTTGATGTCGGCGATGAGCCATTCCCAGAACGGGAACGGCTTGGTATGCGGGTTGTCGATACGGAAAATTTCAACGCCCTTGTCGGCCCAGAACAAGATAATGTTCTCGATTTCCTGCCAAAGTTCCTTGTAGTTCTCGTTGTAGTAGTCGAACGGGTAAATGTCCTCGTACTTCTTGGGCGGGTTCTCAGCAAACTTGATGCTTCCGTCCGGTTCGTGGTAGAACCATTCCGGGTGCGATTTCACATACGGGTGGTCAGGGCTGCAGTTAAGCGCGATATCGAGTGCCAGGCGGAGCCCCTTGCTGCGGGCGGCCTTTGCAAAGTGTTCGAAATCCTTCATGGTCCCGAGTTCGGGGTCCACGTCGTAGTGCCCGCCATTCTTGTTTCCCACAGCATACGGGCATCCCGGCTCGAGCGGGTTTCCCTTCTTGTCGACCTTCGCATGCAGGGCGTTGTTCGCCCCCTTGCGGTTGGTGACACCAATCGGGTGAATCGGGACAAGGTAAACGGTATCAAATCCGAGGCCGGCGATGTAGTCGAGCTGGTTCTCGCAGTCCTTCCACGTGGCGCTCTTCTTGGGGTCTGTGCCCTGGCTCTTGGGCCACATTTCGTACCACGTACCGATGCGGGAGTAAGGCGGGTCCACGCGGAGTTTCATCACGGGAGATTCAGTCGGGACATCCTTGGGCTCAACGGTCCAGGCGCAAATCTTGTATTCGTAATAGCCGATGTTGTTGACGGTAAAGGAGCCTTCCCACTGGTCGTTGTCCACGAAATGCATGGGAGCCATTTCCCATTTCTTCTTGGAGTCGTGGCGGTAGAAAATCGCGGCGTCGTACTTTTCGTGACTGTGGCGGAAGATGTCCGCGGTGAGCGTGACGGTGTCGCCCGGTTCACGCTTAATCATGAAGCGGCCCCCTTCGATCTGGGGACGGATATTTTCGATAACGAGATTGTCTTTGCGAGTAGGAATAATAGCCATAGTAGCCGAAAAATTAGAAAAAATGCCCCGAACCGTCGGGGCATAAAAAGTGGTGTTGCTTAATCGAGCCTTGTGATTTTCACGTCGCGCACCCATATCTTGCGGACGGCGCCACCGAGGTTAAACTCGAACCGGGAAAACGGATCGTTCACTTTAGGCTCAAATTCAACCTCGAACTTCTTCTCGGAGGTTCTCACCATCAAGTGTTCTTCGAAACCGACTGTTTCGTATGTCAGATACGAACCAATACGCGCCGTTATCTGCCCCGACTCACTGGCCCTTGCAAAGAACGAGCACTTGTACTTGTGTCCGGCCAGCATGGGAATATTTTCGTGCATCAGCTGTACGCTGTAAGAATATTGCCCAGCAGCGGTCACGTCGATTTCGATGGCTCGAGTTTTGTCATTTACATTCACGTACGCCGAATCAGCTTCCCCGCGGAGTTGCGTCAGGAAAATCCAATCATCAGAATAGTTGTCAAGCTTGCCGTCCGTCACGACGTTCTCCCCCACTTTACCGGCAACATTCTGCAAGATATCGTTCACATAATCCGTGGCGACATGTCCCTTATCATCAAGATACTCGTAACGCAAGGATCCGAAACTCGAGACAAACCGTTCGTTGAAGCATTCCCAGACCTCAGCATTACTCTCGCTATTGATGCGGATAACACCATCCCTATCGACCGTCAAGGAATTCAGATCCACACCATCAGTGAAATGACGAACATAGAATGCTACAGACAAATTCGCAATCCAATCTTCCACCTTTATCTGAGAGAAGTGGTAACGCAGCGAAAACTGCTGGAAACGGGACAATTCATAGATGAACGGCACATAGACATCCCCTACCTTCACGCGGCCCTGGACGTTAGGATGATTTCTACGACTTATTTCGAACGATACGCCAATTTCCTTGAGACGGCCTTCGGACTGGAGGTCGATGCTGCGGAAAGTTTCGTCTATCAGTTCGTCATCCACAAAAGACACGGGCAAGACATCGTAGGGAGAGTCCTCATAGGGCCAGACAACCAAGCCCATCGACTGGACAATCGAAATGCCAACATAGAAGCTGCAATAAGAGCGAACTTCGGTCAGCGTGAGATTCAGGGAATCTATCAGCAGAGGCTCGTTCTTTGACGCAGACTTTGCCAAGGAGGAAGACCTAGCCAAGGCGGTAGTCATCTTGCTTTCAGCCGGAAGCACATCGGAATAGTCGATGGAAAAACCAGCCTTGAAAGCAAGCACCTGATTTTCATTGGACGAAGTATCATTATTCGCAAGTCCAGGATTACCAATTTCAATGCCGGCAACATCGGCAGTATTGGAGCATCCCGCCATAAGCAAGACGCCCAACACAAGGCAAGCCATGTACCCGAGGAAACGCATCACAAACCTCGCGTCAACGGGAACAACTGTATATTAATCTGTACAACATCTTCGGCCTCGCCCTGTTTGGCCGAGAAATCTAATAATTCCTTCCGCATGAGCTGGATATGCTTTTTCAAATCAGCAAACTTATCGCGGCGAATTCCGAAACTGACAGCGGAGAAGTCCCTCTCGCAAGCGGGCAAAGTAGAAAGCATTTCGCTACCGAGGCGCAGCATCTGGCAATGGTACTGCTTGACCATCATGTCCTGGACTTCGTCGTCCGTCGTAATCATGGGGTCGCGCTGGGCATACCCGCCCGCCGTCTTCACCAGAAGGCCGAGTTCCAGGAGAAGCTTGAAGGAATCCTCCACCTGAGCAGGCGACACGAGGCCGCGCAGGCGCTTGGAAACCCAGTTGGGGTTCGTGCTGAAATCCTTCATGGCGACCATTTCCAAAATGACCGAATGGTGCCACTCGCGGAAGAGGCGAAACTGCGCTTGGTCCAGCTTGCGGAGTCTAGAGCGAGAGCTTACCTTGAGCAGCTGCGCATAGTAAAGTTTCTTGTCCACATCGGAGGTGGCCTGGTTGAAGAACACCAAGTTCTCGAAATAGGCTGCACGGCGATTTTCGAGGCCAATCCCTCGAATCAGCTTGTTAATCGTAACGTTCGTTATGTTACGGGAGCCGTCCATGGTCAACTTTAAGTGAGCATGGCTTGAAATTCCTGATTTTTCCGCAAAATACCGAAGACTGAAGGCCCTGGAGGTCTTCTTCTTATATTCGTAATAATCCCGCAGATATACACGATAGTTCGTGTACTGCAAGACATCTGGTTCCTGTAATTTTTTCTCCTCGATACTCATGTAATTAAAGATAGCTGTATGGAAGCGGAAATACCATACCAAATGTATAATTTGCGTTTACATGCGTAACCAAGGAAGCCCGCCTAAACAGGTTTTTCCGGGTCCCGAGCCAACCGGGCAAAACGCCGATGGTCCACAAAAATCCCGTTTATTCGCTCAAAATCGCGACTTATGCCCTCTTCGACGAAGCCGCACCGCAGGGCAAGGGCGGCACTTTTTTCGTTGTATACGGATGCCGAAATCTCGAGCCGGTTGAGCCCCAGGGAAAACAGCTCGCGGCAAACCAGCCGAAGCGCCTCGGTGGCGAGCCCCCTGCCTGTAAAATTCTTGCCAAGCCAGTAGTCGAGCACCGCCGAGCGGTGGGCCCACTGGATCCAGCCAGCAACAATACAGCCGGCGACAGCCAAGCCCGCACCCGTCTTTTCGAAGATGCCCCAGCAAGCGCCGTTGCCCATCTGCGCCTGCATTTCCCAGGACTCGGCTCGCGAAGCGACATCTTCTACGGAGTTACAATCCGCAGGCCAGGGCAGGAATTCCGAGAGGTGTTTCCGGCTCGCATCAATGACTCCGTAGAGTGGGGCGAAGTCGCCTTCTTCTAGGGCACGCAGGACGACGCGGTCCCCCGCCAGTTCCCTTACCGGGATTTCATCTAGGTAGATTTCATCGGACATCATGATTCTCCGTGCATAATTTAGCAATGGACCTCTGCTAAATGGCGGCAAAATCAAATAGAAAAAACCCGGTAGCGGACTACCGGGCTTTTCAGTGCGGATGAAAGGACTTGAACCTTCATGCCCTCGCAGGCACTAGAACCTGAATCTAGCGTGTCTACCAGTTCCACCACATCCGCGTGGTGCACCAAATTTTGAAAAAAAAGCACATTTTGTCAAGGTTCAAAACAAAAAAAATCGACAAATAAGCGCATCATAAATGCGTTTTAGCAACCTCTATTTCTTTTTAGGAGCAATGGCTGCGCGGATCCAGTCCATGTGCTTGTCGCGCCAATAGCTCCAGTCGTGCTCACCAGCCTGGTCGAACTTGAGGTCGCAATCGGAACCGAGCGCACGGCAGAACGAGTCTATCCAAGGGACCGTGACCCCGGACGGATACAGCCGGTCCGAGCCGCCCTGCAAAAAGCGCCAACGGCCTTCCTTGAACCGGCCCTGCGTTGCCAGCATTTTCGCATCCCCCAAGAAATTCCCGTTCGAGCTCACAAGCAGCCGATCCTGCACCCGCCGTCCGCCGTTCAGTGAATACACGAACACGCCGATAGCACCGTCCGAAACACCCACAAGAGAAACCTCGCCCACGGGAGACTTCCTCAGCGTGGCCACGGAATCCAACGCACGGTCCAGGACAGCCATCATGGGTTCCGTAGCCCAATGATTCTCGCGACAAGCGGAAGCGCTCACCACAATAGCCGATGGATATAGCTTGGAAAGGTCGTCACCTGCGACAAGCCCCTTCTCACAATTCCCGCTTGACATTCCCCCATGGAACCACACCAGCACAGGAGCCTTTTCGCGGGACACTGGCCACCACACGCCGACGGCGCTCCTTACGCCAGGGACGTCAACCATAAGCGTATCCTTTGCCTTGCCCGCCCACGCAGCGGAAACCAGCCCCAAAGCCAGCACCACCGCAAAAAGCATTCCAGGAAACCTATTCACCGGAACTATCCCTGTCGGCCATCAACTTGCGTTCCAGAGCCTTCCAACGGCGCCGAGACCGGAAGCCCAGGACAATGAAAAAAACAAAACCGCAGAAAAAGACCAGTTCCACAACAAGGTAAATCATGGCCCACTGGAACTGGTATTCCATGAGGGTATCCCATTCCAGCGCCCCGTTCGACGTAGCCATCGAGCTCACCACGAAACGGTTTTCCCCGATGCGCGCAGCGGACACCTCCAGCGAGACATCCCCTGCATTGCGGGCACCGAACTGGAACCAGTCGGACATCTCGTCTAGAATTTCCTTGGAGGCATAGAGGATGAACGTTGCATCGTTATCCCCGTTGAGGCGGAACAAGGTCTTGTCGAGCAGCGGGATGTCGCTGTTGCCGAAAATGCTCGGGATAGCGGCATAGCTCACCTTTCCGTAAAAAAGATACTCGTCGCTCAGAAAGCCCCGGAGGACCGGCTGCAAGTAGAAGAACAACCAAGAGCCCAACACGGCGAAAAGGAAAGCAAAATTGAAATAAGCGGAATGGCGGGTTCTGAAAATGGATAGCATATCGTCTACTGCTTGGAGCGGAAAATGAAGAAAAATGTTGTCAAAAGAAGCACAATGGAAAGGAAGTAGAACACCATGGGGATTCTCGACTTGAACGAAATCTCGTCCAAGTTCTCCATCTGGAAAAACTGGACCAGTTCCTCGCTGCAAGCCATAGTCACATCACTGTTCAGACGGTTCCACGCCACCGAGAGATCGGCATTGGAAGCGAGCAAGCCGTCCAAGCCCTTGGCCAAGTTTTCAGGCAAATCCATCTGGAGCGGGCGCGACACGTTCATCCCGGCAGATGCAGAATCCAACAGGGCGTATAGAGCAAAAAGCGTACTCGAAGGGAGGCCCTCCATCTGGGCAATCAGAGAATCGCGAGACAGGAACCATGCGTTGCGATTGATAAAATACCAAGCGATGCCGGACATTTTCCTCGAGACCTCGCGTTCGAAGCGGCTGACCGAAGATGCCGGAGGAGTCTTTATCTTTAAGTCCTTCAGGCCGTCCATGTCGTGAGAGAAGGTGGAGGAAATCTCCCTCAACACCATAATCTGGGACTGAACTGCCACGGAATCCGTCATGCGGCCCATGCGCACACGTTCCATCGAGCGCATCAGCCGGGTTTCGAGTAACTGGTATTCAGAAATATTCTTGATATACTTACTGTACAGGACGATTTCCGGCTTCTGCGACACGTAGAACAGTGCCGTCAGTCCAAGCGTCAAAACGAGGATGAGCCACACCCAAGGAGCCTGCAACCTCGATTTAAGCGTTTCAGCAACCGTTTTTTTCTTCAATTCGTCCACGACTAGAAATTACCTTTTTTCTACTTTACCGAATATGGACGCCTTCAAAACAATCGCCTTTTTTAGCATTATTTCGTTCCTTTGCGGATGTACCGTGGAAAGGGCCGAAGAAAAAGTGCTGGACTACCACGTAAACGACATCAAGAAAACCTCCATCTGGGTCTACCCGGACGGCGAAATTCTCAAGCAAGTCGAATGGTACACGAACGGCATCAAGAAGCTGGAAATTCCGTTCAAGGACAATGTCCCGCACGGCAAGTTCAAGCAATGGAGCGACCTTGGCGACCTCATCGGCACCGGCTACTACAAAAAGGGAAAAAAAGACGGCGACTGGACCTCGTTTTATTTCGACAAAAAAGTCCAGGCCGAGAGGCATTACAAAGAAGACCATCCCGTAGGCGACTGGGAAGGCTGGCACTACAACCGCAACAAGGCCTTCGAGGAGCATTACAGCAAACAAGGCGACTCCATAGACGTCTGGAAAAAATGGTACCCCAACGGCGTTCTCGCCGAAGAAAATTCTTGCCACCCGGGGAGCCCATCCGGGCACGTCACCTACTACTCGTCCGACAGCATCCGCTCCAGCGAATACGACTGCGCCTACGGCAAGCATCACGGGAAATCAAAGGAATACTACCCGAGCGGGAAGCTCATGATCGAGGGGAATTACGACCAAGGAATCCAGGAAGGAACATGGACCTTGTTCCGGGCTGACGGGACCATCCAAAAGCAGGAACGCTGGAAAGGCGGCAAACGCGATTCCCTGTGGCGTTGGCTCAACAAGGACGGCAGCATTCTGAAAGAAAGTTTGTTTGAAAACGGGACTGGAACATCGTACGGCACATGTCACCGGGAAACAGACGATTTCGTCTGTGCGGAATCCACCTTTGTCGCAGGTGAACTCTCCGGCAAAGTTTGGTACATGAAGCGAGACAAGCGACTGCGGTACGAAGAAATCTGGCTCGAGGGCGTTATACAGGAATCCCGCATTTTCTACCCCGACAGTGTGGGAGGGGGGCTCGCGAGCGAAGGATTCTGGAAAGACGGCAAACGCGAAGGAATCTGGCGCAACTGGTATGCGAACGGCGTCCTGATGGATAGCCTGACTTACGTGAACGGGGAGCGCGTCGGCGAACAGTTCAGCTACGACAGCACCGGACATATGTACATGCACAGGACCGAAGCGGGCAAGAACCGGCCGGTGATTATGCACAAGCTGTGGGATGAGTAGGCGCAAGGATAGATAAGTTTTAGGCAACGAGAATATTGCGAAAATTATTCACCGAGAAAACGAAGTAATTCCTGTTTTGATAAATTAAATTTGAAAAAAATTCCCTTGGGAAATATTTGGAGAACATATGAAAAAGATTCTTATCGCGTTTTGTATGACCTTGTTCCTTGCCGCGTGCGGCGACGATTCTTCGTCGACCGGTGCGAATGGCGGTGAAACGCAGAAGGAAATGTCGTCTTCAAGCAGCGAAGAGCGTAACAACAACGCAATTTCAAGTAGTAACCGGAAAAAATCTTCTTCGTCTGCAAAGCAATCGCCCGAGGAACTTCTCGGTCCCTGGAACAACCCCGTTGTGTCTAGCAGCAGTGTTGAGGAGTCCTCCTGCGAGGGGTGCATTGATTGGAGTATTCCTAAAGAAGATTATTTGAATCCAGAAATAGAATACGATTCCATAGCAGACGAACGAGATGGCAAAGTCTACAAGACAGTAAAAATTGGCGAACAGGTCTGGATGGCTGAAAATCTCGACTATTCCGACAGTGTGAGAACTCCGAGTCTTCTAGGTAAAAGCTGGTGCAATGGCAATGACCCGAAAAAATGTGAAGTTGCGGGGCGCCTCTATACCTGGGCTGCAGCGATTGATTCCGTCGCGTTGTCCGCAGAAGGCTTGGATTGCGGATTGCACAAGGTTTGCGAACTTCCCGAAAAAGTTCAGGGAATTTGTCCGCAGGGGTGGCGCTTGCCTTCGTTGGAAGATTGGCTCGCTATGCTTTCTGAAATTGGAGGGGACTCTTATGCTGGAACGTGTCTTAAGTCTCAACGGTGGGATGGCGATGAAGTGAATCCTAATTTTGATCGCTTTGGTTTTTCTGCTATACCTGCAGGGGCGTTTCACAAAACAAGAATGTTTGGCGATACAGAGCGAGACAATAGCGGAGAATTTTATGGTCCTGATGAAAGGGTCGCTTTCTTTTGGTTTGCTAGCGAGGAAACCAAGCTTTATGCCTATTTCTTACACATATTTTATAAAACGTACACACTCTTTCATTCTGGCGATAAGGATAATGCCTACTCCATTCGCTGCATAAAGGATTATTGATAAGCTGGTTATTGTCATTGCGAGGCGCTTAGCGGCGAAGCAATCTCTAATAAAATATTTAGTTGATGGAACGATATGTATGCGACGCAAAGATAGAGAAGTTCTGGGCGATGAAAATATCGCGAAGATTATTGAACAATGCACGACCTGCCATATTGCGATGATGGACGATGCCGGTGTGCCCTACGTGATTCCGCTGTCGTTCGGGTACAGTCTAGAGGGCGGCGTCCTGGAGCTGTACTTCCATTGTGCGCATGTCGGCAAGAAACTCGATTGCATCCGCAAAAATCCGAATGTCGCATTCAGCATGTGCGTCGAGAAACGCATCGAAATTCACGAAGACAATTATTGCAAGAGCGGACGCTTTTATGCAAGTGTCGTGGGGCAGGGCAAGGCTGAAATCGTCGAGGATAGCGCCGAGAAATGCCACGGGCTCTCGCTCCTGATGGAACGGCAGGCTGCAGGCGCAGCGCACGGTTCAAGTTCCGCGCAACCTATGCACGCGGCCCCGCACAAGTTCGAATTCACGCCCGCGCAGGCCGCCACCGTGACCGTATTCAAGATAACGAGCACCAATTTCACTGGGAAAGCGAAGCCGGAATGACATTTTTTCTATTTTTACGCGCACTATGAGTGAAGCTATTAACAATGTGAAGCAGGCGTTTGACGCAGAACTTGCGCAAACCGACCTTACAAACCAAGAAGCCGTTAACAACCTCCGCGTGAAGTACCTGGGCAAGAAGGGTGCCGTGACCGACCTCATGAAGCAGATGGGCACGCTCAGCGCCGAGGAACGTCCGGCTTACGGCAAACTCGTGAACGAACTTAAGGTCGCCGTCTCCGAGGCCATCGACAAGGCTATCGAGACCGCGAACCAGGCTGCGCTCCAGAAGAAGCTGGAAAGCGGCTTTGTAGATACGACGCTCCCGGGCGCAGGCATCCCGGCGGGCAGCACGCATCCGCTTTACGACGTGCGCGAAGAGATCATCGACTTCTTCAGCCAGATGGGTTTCGAGGTGGACTTCGGTCGCGACATCGAGACGGACTGGTACAACTTCGAAGCCTTGAATACGCCGCCTGACCACCCGAGCCGCGACATGCAGGACACGTTCTACGTGGACGACAAGGTGATGCTGCGTACGCATACTTCCGGCACGCAGATCCACTACATGGAAACGCACAAGCCGCCGTTCCGCATGATTGCTCCGGGCCACGTGTTCCGCGTCGACAACGATGCGACCCACGCCCCGATGTTCCAGCAGTGCGAAGGCCTGGTGGTCGACGAGAACATCAGCTTTGCAGACCTCAAGGGCGTGCTCCAGGTGTTCATGAACAAGCTATTCGGAGAAGGCGTCAAGACGCGTTTCCGCCCGAGCTTCTTCCCGTTCACGGAGCCGTCTGCCGAAATGGACGTGAGCTGCGTGTTCTGCGGTGGCAAGGGATGCCGTCGTTGCAAGGGAACCGGCTGGATGGAAATCGGCGGTTGCGGTTCTGTGGACCCGAACGTGTTCAAGAACTGCGGCATCGATTCCGAGAAGTACACGGGCTTTGCATTCGGCTTCGGTCTCGACCGTATCGCCATGCTGCGCCACGCGATTCCGGAAATTGGCCTCCTGACCAGCAACGACCAGAGATTCTTGAGTCAATTTTAGGGGCTAGGATCTAGGATCTAGGGCCTAGGGGCTAGAGTAAATAATGGCGCCGACGGCGCAAAAGAAAACGGACCTTGCGGTCCGCTTTTCTTGTATAAAAAGGAGATCCCTGGTCAAGTCGGGGATGACAGTGGGTTGTTACTTGCAACGGTGGTAATCGTCTTCGACGCGGATGATGTCGTCTTCGCCGGTGTACTCGCCCACCTGGACTTCGACGATGACTAGCGGGAGACGGCCCTCGTTCTGCAAGCGGTGAACCTCGCCCACCGGAATGTACGTCGATTCGTTCGGGCGCACGTAGAACACCTTGTCGCCGACGGTACACGTGGCGGTGCCGCTCACAACGACCCAGTGTTCGGAACGGTGCAGGTGCTTTTGCAGGCTGAGGCGTTCGCCCGGCTTCACCACAATGCGTTTCATCTTGTAGTTGTCCGACGATTCAAGAACGGAGTACGTTCCCCACGGGCGGCTCACGGTCTGCGGGACACGCGGGAGATCCGACCCGCGAAGCTTGAGTTCATCCACCACGGCCTTCACCTTCTGGCTGCTCGAAAGCGGAGCCACCAGCAGGGCATCGGGCGTATCCACAATCAGCATGTGGTCAAGGTCAATCGTCGCAATCTGGCGCTGGTTACCCATGATCAAAGAATTCTTGGTACCAATGCCGAGATGTTTCACATTCTTGTTGTTGCCATTCTCGTCGTGTTCAAATTCGCCAGCAAGGGAATCAAAAGCACCAAGGTCCGACCAGCCGATGTCACTCGGGACGACCTTCACCTTGTCGGACTTTTCCATCACAGCGTAGTCGATTGAGTTGGACGGGATGGCCAGCATGTCGTCCATGTCTACGCGGATGAGCGAGTCGCGGTTTTCCTTCTTGGCCGAAGCGTAGGCACGCTTTGCCGCAGTATAAATTTCGGGAGAATAACGGTTAAGTTCGTTGAGGAACACCGACGCCTTGAAACAGAAAATACCGCTGTTCCAGAAGAAGCGACCGGATTCCACATATTTCTTCGCCGTTTCCAAATCGGGCTTTTCGACAAAGCGCTTCACATCTTCGCCATCGGCTTCGATATATCCGTAACCGGTTTCCGGGCCGGTCGGCGTGATGCCGAACGTCACCAGGAAGCCTTTCTTGGCAAGGGCTTCGGCCTTGTGGAGGCATTCCTCGTAGGCATCGGTCTTGCGAATCACATGGTCCGAAGGAGATACAAGCACAATGGTATCCGGCTGGAGGCTGAGGCAAGCAAGCGCAATTGCGGGCGCCGTATTGCGGCCCACCGGTTCAAGCATAAAGCGAGACTTCTTGGAATGGACTTCTTCCAGCTGGTCCTTGGCCAAAAAATACTGTTCCGCGTTGCTGATAACATACTGTTCGTCACAAACGCGAGCGTTCGTCGTTACCGTACGCTGAAACAGGGAAGCCCCATCGAACAGACGGGCGAACTGCTTGGGCATAAGCGAACGGCTTATGGGCCAAAGACGAGTTCCGTTACCACCACAAAGAATCAAGTTAATCATAATCTATTACCACCCCTCAAGTTCAATCAATTCTATGTTACGAGTCGTGCTAGCCCCGTAGTTAATCAAGGTAGCGTTCGGCATGATCAAATCCAAGATACGCTTCCATGTCGCAAGGTCAGAAGCATCGACATAGACAATGTCGTGAGAATTCAAATTGAACCGTTCCGCCATGGCAAGAGCCATCGCATTTTTTGCATTCAGATGGAAAACATCTATGCGCTTGTCGTCTGTATTGCGAATGACGTAAATGGACCGAGCCGAAGCATTCACGGCCTCCAGGCCTCCCGAAGAAGCTAGAGCGTCAATCAACGAAATCTTGCCGTCGTGCATATCGACCACATCGGTCCTACGAACTTCCCCCATAACAAAGACTCGGTCTTCCTTCTGCGTTTCAAGCTTCGAAGCCACATACAACTGGTCATCGGGTTTCAACAAAATCTTATCCACAGAAATGTTCGAAGCGAAAACCGACGAGTAATCGAGATTATAGATTTTCCCACCACGGTTAATCTGAATCATGGACAAGTCGGCATTTTCGGTAAAACCACCCGCTTCCGCCAAAGCAACAGGAAGTGTCATCGGCTTTTCGTCAAAAGATATATAACCGGGATTTTTAACTTCTCCGGATACAAAAATCTTGAGGCTATTGTATCCCGTAACACGAACATCGACCTGAGGATCGTTCAATATCTTGTCCGACAAGCGTTTCGTGATTTCAGTGCGTAATTCCTGGGCCGTCAGGCCTGCCGCCTGTAATTCACCCGCATACGGGTAGAATAGCTTACCGTCAGTCGTCACCTTTTGACCAGCCGGTTGATACTGACCCATCGGCGACGTCAATTCCGGATGTTCCCAGACCACGACCTGGACCATATCCAACGGTCCAATACGGTATTCAAGGTTCGGCATGGAATCAACAATCAATTCCTTCACGTCACCAAACTTTGTGGATTCTTCCGCCGGAGCCGACTCCGGTGCTGGAGCAGGTGCCACAGCAATATCCTGACCGAAGTCACCCGAGTTGATATCATGCAAGTGCACCATGAACCCGTTATATTCCATGGAATCTTCAGGGGCGGTCATCCGCATGTGAGGACCCGCGGCACAGCTGCAGAAGAACAGCGCAGCGGCACAACCAAGAATCAGCTTAAGTCTCATAGACATAACCTTGCCGGATTATTCCGGCATTTTTCCTTTTTTGATAAGATCTACCCAGTAAGGCGTCAGCTTGGACAGGTAATTCCATGCAAGCACAAAAGCATTCTCCGGCCTGCGGTAAGGGTCGGGAACATCGACACGCATGGATTTCCCATAACGGAAGACCTTGCCTTCCAGCCAGGGATACCGGTGAAGAAGTTCGCTTTTCTGTCCAGCTTCCATAACTAGAACCAAATCAGCCCATTTCAAAATATCCATAGTAATCTGCCGAGCACGATGGGTACTCATGTCCACGCCATGTTGGAGCGCAATCTTCTGCGCAATGTCATTAGCGGGCTGGTCCACCAACGCACCCAAACCGGCACTTTTCACTTCAAAATCCGGTCCAAGTTCCTTTTTTAGGAGATATTCCCCTGTAGGACTGCGGCACACGTTCCCAGTACAAACAACGAGTATATTCTTCATACGTCTATAAAATAGAAAAAAAGCTATGAGCTATGAGCAATGAGCCATGAGCAAAGGGGCTTGAGTAATGAGATTTTAAAGTAAAATATTTCTTTCTCACAGCTCAAAGCTCATGGCTCGCGGCTATTTTACAATTCAAATGCAAAGCCGAGATCCTTGAGCAACGGATTTTTTGTGTCCTTTTCAGAAAGAATGGGTTCAAACCCATCCCCGACAGGCCACTCGATACCAATAGCGGGGTCGTTCCACATGAGCCCCCCTTCATCCTTCGGGTCGTAAAGACGGGTACACTTATAAACAAAAGACGCCATCTCGCTGAGCACCACAAACCCGTGGGCAAAGCCCTCTGGAATGTACAGTTGGTTTTTCTTTTCGGCGGAAAGAACAAAGCCCTCCCACTTACCGAACGTGGGGCTGTTCTTGCGGAGATCCACAGCCACGTCGAAGACTTCGCCCTCGATGACACGAACAAGTTTGCCCTGCGGATTCTTCTTCTGGAAGTGAAGACCACGGAGCACGCCCTTCTTACTGCGGGACTCGTTATCCTGCACAAAATTCACCTTCAGGCCAGCGGCATCGAACTCCGCTTTGTTATACGTTTCCATGAAGTAGCCACGGGCGTCACCAAACACAGTCGGTTCCACGACCACAACGCCTTCAATAGAAGTTTTGATAAAATTGAACTTTCCCATTACCTATTTCCGTACATTTTTTCGTAATACTTCTCGTAGTCGCCGCTCGTAATGTTGTCGAGCCATTCCTGATTGTCGAGGTACCAACGCACCGTTTTCTCGATTCCTTCCTCGAACTGCAAGGAAGGTTCCCAGCCGAGTTCCTTCTGGAGCTTGGTGGAATCAATGGCATAGCGGGAATCGTGGCCCAGGCGGTCAGTCACGTAGGTGATGAGGTTCATGTCCTCGCCTTCGGTGCGACCCAAAAGTCTATCCACCGTCTTGATGACGACCTTGATGATGTCGATGTTCTTCCATTCGTTGAAGCCGCCGATATTGTACGTCTCGGCAATCTTCCCGTTATGGAAAATCACGTCGATAGCGCGGGCATGGTCTTCCACGAAGAGCCAGTCGCGCACGTTCTCTCCCTTGCCGTAAACCGGGAGCGGTTTCTTGTGGCGGATGTTGTTGATGAAAAGCGGAATCAACTTTTCGGGGAACTGGTACGGACCGTAGTTGTTGGAGCAGTTCGTCACGATGGTCGGCATGCCGTAGGTGTCGTGGAACGCGCGCACAAAATGGTCGGAGCCCGCCTTGGATGCGGAATACGGGGAATGCGGAGTGTACTTCGTCGTCTCGTAAAAGAAATCGTCTCCATATGCTAGATGATGTTCGCTGGAGCTTGCCGTCGTAGTAAACGGAGGCGTAATGCCTTCCGGGTGATTCATCTTGAGCGCACCGTAGACTTCATCCGTAGAAATATGGTAGAAGCGCTTGCCCTCGTACTTTTCAGGGAGAGATTCCCAGTAGAGTTTCGCTGCCTGCAATAGCGAAAGAGTGCCCATCACGTTCGTCTTCGCAAAGGTGAACGGGTCCTTGATGGAGCGGTCCACGTGGCTTTCGGCAGCGAGATGAATGATGCCATCAATCTGCTCGTCCTGCATGAGCTTGTAGAACGCGTCGAAGTCGCAGATGTCCATCTTCACGAACTTGTAGTTCGGCTTGTCCTCGATGTCCTTGAGGTTCGCGAGGTTGCCCGCATAGGTCAGTTTGTCGAGGTTGATGATCTTGTAGTCCGGGTACTTGTTCACGAACAGACGCACTACGTGGCTTCCGATAAACCCTGCACCGCCGGTGATTACGATATTCTTCTTCATAATATGTTCCGTTATAGAATCTAGGATTTAGGGGCTTGGATCTAGGGGTTCGGTATAGGAACACTCTAGCCCCTAGTCTCTAAATCCCAACCTCTAATATTTAATCTTTCCTTCAGCGACTTTTCGTAGGTGCTGCCCATACGGAGACTTTCCATACTTGGCAGCGGACTCAAGCAGTTTTTCCTTGCTAATCCAACCATTCCTGTAGGCGATTTCTTCTATCGCGCTAATCTGGATGCCCTGGCGGCACTCTACCATCTTCACGAACTCGCCAGCCTCGATGAGACTGTCCATCGTACCGGTATCAAGCCATGCGAACCCACGACCGAGAAGTTTCACGTCGAGTTCACCCATATCAAGATAAGTCTTGTTGAGATCGGTGATTTCCAGTTCGCCACGGGCGCTGGGCTTCTGCGCCTTCGCAAATTTTGCAACGCGGTTGTCATAAAAATAGAGGCCAGTAATAGCGTAATTGCTCTTGGGTTCCTTCGGTTTTTCTTCCACCGAGATGACCTTGCCAGCATCATCGAATTCCACCACGCCGAAACGTTCCGGATCTTCCACGTAGTAGCCGAATACGCTCGCGCGGCCATTTTCTTCGGCATTCTTCACCGCAGCCTTGAGGAGTGGGCTGAAACCATTGCCATAAAAGATATTGTCCCCCAGAACCATTGCGCAACAATCGTTACCGATGAATTCCTCGCCCAGGATAAACGCCTGCGCAAGTCCGTCCGGACTCGGCTGCACCTTGTAGCTCAGGTTGAGCCCCATTGCCGCCCCGTCACCCAGCAGGCGTTCGAAGTTCGGCAAGTCCGTCGGCGTCGAGATAATGAGAATGTCGCGGATTCCCGCAAGCATCAGCGTCGACAGCGGGTAATAAATCATAGGTTTGTCATAGACAGGCAACAGTTGCTTACTCGTGACCATCGTCAACGGGTAAAGCCGCGTGCCGGATCCACCAGCAAGTACAATTCCTTTCATAAAAATAAAAATAATTATCTTTACGCCCTATGGCAGAGCAAAACAGGCTCATTCTCAAGGATTTTATCGCAGGCCTCGCCGAGAAAAGCGGCGGAGACGTTTCTAGGATTAACTCCGAAGACATTTTGGAAGCTTTCATGGAGTGGGCGGAATCGCGTGGCACCACGCTCTACCCCGCACAGGAAGAAGCCATCCTTGAACTCTTGGACGGCAAGAACGTCATACTGAATACGCCCACAGGTTCGGGCAAATCGATGGTCGCCCTGGCCCTCCACTTCGACAGCATCGTGCATAAGCGCAAGAGCGTGTACACCTGCCCCATCAAGGCTCTGGTAAACGAAAAATGGATGGCACTCTGCAAGGAATTCGGCGCCGAGAACGTAGGCCTTTCGACCGGCGATGCGACCGTGAACCACGACGCACCCATCCTGTGCTGCACGGCAGAAATTCTCGCCAACATGGCGCTCAACGAGGGCGAAAAGCTCGACATCATGGACGTGGTGATGGACGAGTTCCACTACTACTCCGACCGCGAACGCGGTGTCGCCTGGCAGGTGCCACTCCTGACGCTCCCGCAATCGAGATTCCTGTTGATGAGCGCGACCGTCGGCGCAACCGATTTCTTTGAGCGAGACCTCACGAAGCATACCGGACGTGAAACCGTGACCGTGCGCTCCACGCAGAGGCCCGTGCCGCTCGACTTCAGCTACAGCACCTCCGAAATTTCGACCGAGGTTCAGAAGTTGGTGAACGAAGGCAAGGCGCCAGTCTATGTGGTCCACTTTACGCAGGCCGCGGCCGCAAGCAACGCGCAAAACTTCATGAGTCTCGACCTGTGCAGCAAGGAAGAAAAGCAGGCCATCAACGAGGCCATCAAGGAAGTGCGATTCTCTAGTCCCTACGGTCCCGATGTCAAACGTTGGCTCAAGCAAGGAATCGGGCTGCACCATGCAGGGCTATTGCCCAAGTACCGCATCCTCTGCGAAAAACTCGCCCAGAAGGGATTACTGAAAGTCATCTGCGGCACCGACACGCTCGGTGTGGGCGTGAACGTCCCTATCCGCACGGTGCTGTTCACGCAGCTCTGCAAGTACAGCGGAGACAAGACGGCAATTTTAACCGCACGCGACTTCCACCAGATTGCCGGCCGCGCCGGCCGCAAGGGATTCGATGACGTAGGCTACGTAGTGGCACAGGCTCCCGAGCATGTAATCGAGAACTTGAAGCTCGAGGCGAAAAGCCGCCAGACCGGAAAGAAGTTCCAGAAGAGGAAACCGCCTGAACATGGCTACGTCCCCTTCGACGAGAACACGTATAAACGCCTGATTGACGCTCAACCCGAACCGCTCACATCGAGTTTCCGCGTAGATCACGGGATGCTCCTGAACATATTGAGCCGCGAAACCGACGGTTGCCGCGCCATGCGAAATCTGTTGAAGGACTGCCACGAAAGCGCCGCCAGCAAGAAGCAGTTGCAGCATCGCGCCTTTATGCTGTTCCGCAGCCTCGTGGAAAAGAAGATTATTGAATTCGTGAAGCCTATCGCCCCCGGTTACAGTCACCTGCGCGTGAACATGGATTTGCAGGACGACTTCGCGATGAACCAGCCACTCTCGCTGTACCTGCTCGACACGCTCCCGAAACTCGACAAAGATTCGCCGGAATACGCACTCGACGTGATCACCCTGTGCGAAAGCATCGTCGAAAACCCAGAAGCGATTCTGCGCATCCAGCTGAGCAAGGCCCGCGACGCCCGCATGAACGAACTCAAGGCGCAGGGCATGGAATACAACCAGCGGCTTGAAGAGCTCGAGAAGGTCGAGTACCCCAAGCCATTGCGTGACTTCATCTACGACACGTACAACGCCTTTGCCGAAGTGCACCCGTGGGTCGACGTAAACGTGGAACCCAAGAGCATTGTGCGCGAAATGTTCGAGAACTTCAGCACCTTCAGTGGCTACGTGAAGCAGTACAACCTGCAACGCATGGAAGCAATCCTGCTGCGCCACCTGAACTACGTATACAAAGTCCTTTCGCAGACCGTGCCCGACGGCTACAAGAACGAGGAACTCCTCGAAATGCAGGACTACTTGGGTGACATGATTCGCCGTGTTGACTCAAGCTTGCTTGAAGAATGGGAAAAAATGGCCCACCCCGAGGACTACCAGAAGCGCCTTGACGCAGGCACCGCAGAAGACGAAGCGGAGAAGGCCTTCGGAGCGGACAAAGCCGCCGCCGACATCACCTACGACAAGAAGCGGTTCCTGGGCATGGTGCGTCAACGCATCTTCCAGATTATGGGAAGCCTCGCCAAGCAAGACTTCACGACGGTACTCGACAGCCTTGCCGACGACCTCGACGAAGGCGAAATGCTCGCCGATGCAGAAGGCACACCGTGGACCGAAAAGCGCCTGCTCGAAATCATGGCCAGCTACACCGCCGAACACCACAAGTTCCGCATGGACGTGGAAGGCCGCGCCCTCGCCCACACAATCGTCACCTACGAAGGCAATACGATGCATGTACAGCAAATGCTTCAGGACGAAGAGGATTTCAACGACTGGAGCATCGATTTTGAACTGAACCTTGACGATTGTCGTGAAGCGGGCATCCCGCTGTTGAAGCTACAGCGCATTGGCGAAGTTTAGAGGCACGAGGCTCGAGGAGCGAAGCCCATCACTTGGAACACCGCCGTCTTCCCCACTTTCGTTGTCACCCCCGCGTAGGCGGGGGTCTCCTTTTTATATCTTTACCACCATGCAGAACTTGAAAGGCAGATTCGCGGCAGTGCTCCCCGCCGGGGGACTCGGCAAACGCATGGGCGGAAACATTCCCAAGCAGCTCATGGTGCTAGGCGGAAAGCCCGTCTACCGCTATAGCCTAGAAACATTCCTCGAAATGGACGAAATCGCCGAAGTCGTGATGGCCGTGCCCGCCGACTGGAAGGACCATTTCGAAAAAGAATTCTCGCACCCCAAGCTGAAAATCGTCGTGGGCGGAGCGGAGCGTTGGCAGTCCGTAGAAAACGGAGTGAATGCGCTTACAAGCAACGCCGAATACGTGCTGGTCCACGACGTGGCACGTCCGTTCGTGAGCAAGGAAATCATTCTTGACGTCTGCGAAACGCTCATCAGCAAGGGCAGTTGCCTCGTAGCAAAACCTGCCGTCGACACCATCAAGATTGCAAAGGACGGGCGCGTCGAAACGACCATCGACCGCAACACCGTCTGGATGGCGCAGACCCCGCAAGCCGCCTCCATCGCGTTACTGAAAAAGCTCTACGGGCGCATTGCCGCAGAGCCTCTGAACTTTACGCCCACTGACGAGGCGAGCATCCTGGAATACTTCGGCGAAAGAGTCTACATCGTGAAGGGTAATACCGCAAACGACAAGCTCACGACTCCCGAAGACTTCGAGATTTTCGCGAACAGGGCAAAATAGCAACAACTATTGCAGGAGATTGCCACGGCCCTTACAGGGCCTCGCAATGACAATCCCAATTAAGTTCGATTAAACTTTACCGCAGAACTCGAAACCGGCTTCATCCACAGCCGTCTTGAGCGCATCTTCATTTACATCGTCTTCGTCATGCCATTGCACGCGCAATTCCTTGCTCGCGACATCGGCCTCGGCAAACTCCACTCCGTCTAGCATACGGACCGCCTTTTCCATGCAAGCCTTGCAGTGACTACAGTTCATACCGTTCACGCGATAAGTCACTGACACCGGCTCGCAATGTCCGTGTTCATGTTCGTGTTCATGGCAATGGCAAGATTCACCATGTTCGTGCTCATGTTCGTGACAACCACATTCATCGTCGTCATGGTCTTCGCAACAGCAGCAACCATGATCGCCGCAACCGCAGTGACCGCCACAGCCCTTATGCGCAAACTTCGTATAAATCATCAAGGAAGCTAACAGCACGGCACAGGCGTAATCGAATATGCCCAGAGCCCCGTGCCCATGGCATTCATCCGAAACATGCGGGAGCATCGACGTAAGGAACGTATCCATCAAGAACGTATCGACGACAAAACCGAAAGCCATCGCCCCTAGCGCAATCGACACCAGGTACGCAACGAGCGTCCGCTTGCCAAAAGCCTTCCCGACCACGAGCATGCTAGCAATACTTGTCGCAGGACCTGCCATCAACAGCACCAGCGCAGCCCCCGGCGTAATTCCCTTTTCCACAAGCGCGAGCGCCAGCGGGATGGAGCCAGTCGCACAAGTGTACATCGGCATGGCGAGCAGCAAAACCACCAACATGCACAGCAACGAGTATTCGTGCAGGAACAAGAAGAAATCGTCCGGTACAAAGGCGGCAATCAAAGCGCCAAGCAAAAGGCCAATCGTGAGCCACTTGCTCACGTCACCGACCATGTTGACAAGCCCATAGCGGAAAGTCTCGGCTATCTTCTGGGCAAACGAACGTTTTCCATGATCATCTTCACCATCACAGCCGCAGCATTCGCAATGTTCGTCGGAACAACCGCAGTGGTCATCGTCGCAATGTTCGTGTTCATGGTGATGCTCATGATGATGTTCGTGCGTCCCGGCAGCCTCAGCGACCGAGCCGTCTTTCTCGTTGCGGGTTGCGAAATTCGTAAATACACCGCCAAGCATCGCCGTCACGAAGGCCGCCACCGGACGCAAAATCGCGAAAGGCCCACCCAACAGGGAGTATGTCGCCAAGATAGAATCCACGCCCGTCGCGGGAGTGGAAATAAGGAAACTCACGCTCGCCCCCTTGCTCGCACCCTCGCGACGCAACGCAATCGATGTCGGGATTACGCCGCAACTGCAAATCGGGAGCGGCACGCCAAACAGCGCCGCCCACAGCACCGACTTGAAATTCGGCTTCGCAATTTTCGGGACATACAGGTGGTTCGGCACCCACACATGCAAGATGCCCGCCAGCAAAAAGCCGAGCAGCAAAAAAGGAGCCATTTCTGAAAACAGAGTAACAAACTGCCATACAAATTTTTCAAGGATGTCGACAACAGCGGACATATTATTTACCCTTCTTGTGCAGGATATGCGTAAGGCCCGTATTGAAAATCAGGCCGATATGTTCATCATCAAGCGAATAGAACATCTTGCGCCCATCGCGACGCGGCTTCACGAGGTTCGCCGTGCGCAAAATACGCAGCTGGTGACTCACCACCGACTGTTCCAGGTTCAGTTTTTCGGCGATGTCGTTCACCGAGATTTCGCCCGAAAGCATGAGGTGGATGATGCGGATGCGCGTCGTATCGCCGAAGAACTTGAAGAACTCCGACAGTTCGAACAGGACATCCATCGAAATATCGCCCGATTTGTTTTTAATATATGAACAACTATTCATGTATTCATATATAGATATTTTTAGGGAACCTGTCAAGGCTCCCTAAAACTTTTTTGAAAAAAATTCTTTTTCCTGAATATTAAAGCGATTGCTCGAATTCTGCAAGGAATTTACGCCCCTGTTCCCACTCGCCCAGGTTCGATTCGGCATTGATATGGCCGAGCGCACCGGCCTCAAAAAGCCCTGCACCCCACGCATCAGCAAAATACCGGGCCCGTTCCATCGTGACGAACTGGTCGTTGTCGCTGGCCACCACGCAGGCGGGCACAGGCAACTTGATCAGCGGCATCGGGGCAAAGGAGTGAATCACCTCGATGTTGTCCACATCGCTCGGGGAAACAAGGAACACGCCCTTGATCTGCGCCGGAACACACCCCTGCTCAACTTTTTTCGACAGCCACATGACCGTTGTCGCAACCCCCAGGCTGTGGGCGACGATGATGGTATCGGGAGGCATTTTCGCAACAGCCTCGTCAAGCGTCTTAATCCATTCTTCTTTTTCAGGCTTGTCCCAGCAACGTTGCACCACGCGCGTCGCATTCGGCAAACTCTTCGCCCAAAAACTCTGCCAATGGGCGGGACCGGAATTGTTCAAACCAGGCACAATCAAATAGTTCATTTTCCTTCTCCATCAATTTCCTACAAAAATAGTATAAAAATAGACATTTTGGGGAATTTCCTACCCTTTTCGGCAATTTCACCTAGCCTGCGAGCAAAAACATTCTATCTTTAAAGAGGTATACAACCAACGTATTTCCAGGTTTTATGGAGAAACTATGAAAAGAGCCACATCAATCGCATCTGCAATCCTTCTTGCAGCCACCTGCGTATTCGCCCAGCAAGAGAACTCCGCCCCCCAACAGGGCACCAACGTCCAACAGGGCACAATCTCTCAGCAGGACTCGCTCTCTCAAATAGATCAGACCACGGCCGAACAGCCCGCCAAGAAAGTCCGTAGAGCAACGGCTGGCATCGGTATCCGCGGCGGCTACAACATTACGAACTACTGGGGGACCGAGGACCTGAACGGTGCCGACGATGAAGCTAGCGGTTGGGGTTTCGACGCCGGCGTTGCCGCACGATTCGAAATCATTGACGTGGTGTGGTTCACCCCGGAACTGCACTTTGAATATTTCAAGGTAACGCAGGATTACGATGAAATCGAAATTCAACAGACACAGAGCAACCTGGCCCTCCCGTTATTGCTCCGCGCCGTTCTCCACCCGCGTGCATTCTTCGAAGTCGGTCCTCAACTCACCCTCAATCTCAGCAACAAGCTGGAATATGACGCCGAAATGGGCGACATCCATGTTCCCGGCAGCGACATCACTGTGAAAAGACCCGATGACTTCGGCGACAACATTGAACAGGCCACACTCGGATTCGGCGTTGTTATGGGCGTCGGTTTCTACATCATCCCCGACCACTTAAGCATCAACGCCCGTTTCTATGTCGGTCTTTCAGACCTCTACCCGGACGCAACAAGCGTCATGTTGTACGAGGATGACAGCAACAAGGACCGCAAAGTCAAGGAAAGCGACTGCAAGGTTATGGAAGGAACAAAACTCAGAGCCATCAACCTCGGCTTGAGCCTCTGGTTCCTCTAATCGTTCAATCACAAGGTATCAACAAAAAAAGTCGTCACGAGGACGACTTTTTTTGTTTTTAAAACATCCGGCCTAGAAGTAGATGAATCCACCAAACTTGATGAATACACCTTCGCCATTGAAGATGGCCTTGGTATCGGTGAAGAAGGAATCACCGAGGGCAAATTCGCAAGCGACCAAGTTGTCATACTGGAAGCGGGTTCCAATAGAAGCATTGACCTTGTCCGTCAAGCTCTGCTTGATGGTATAGTTTTTCCCGGCAGTGTCCTTGCCCCAGATATACTGGATGGCATTCCATTCATAATTCGCCTCGCCAAAGAACATCACATACTTGTTCAGCAGGACCTCGCTCACGATATTCGGCACAAGGGTTACTCCTAAGTTGTACTGCGATGTCTTATAGGTCTTGCCACGTTCATGATTGGTGTATTCCGTCGGATCCATGATGGTTATGGGGAAAGACGAATTCACGCCGAGGTACAGGTTCGCACGTTCCGAACGCAAGGCAGGAGTACCATAGTTAAACAGGGGCACAAAAGTCATGCGGGAGTCCACATCCGGATTCACGACACGGTCCCCCACTTCATTCTCGTTCTCGTGACGGACAAAAGCAACGCCCATAGACCAGAAATGCTTCTGGGCGGAAGGTCCATCGGATAGGATAAGGGAGGCTTCCAGATCACGATAGCGTTGTTCCACTTTAGACCCCGTCTTGGGGTCAACATTCATCTCGTCGGCGAAAGTGATCCAGTCAGCAGAGGCCGTTATCACATACCCGCCGAGAACCTTGGACAAAGTAAGGCCCCAGTCATCGCCGGCATAGGAACCCTTCTTTTTGCCTTCATCATCGTCAATTTCAATCTGACCTAGGCTCAAGCGCAGCTCGGCAGCAAAACCGAAGTTCGCATAACCTACGGCCGCACGGCCGAGATCACCCGACAAATCCATTGCTCCGAAGAAATTGCCCAGGGAAACCACGCCCTTTTCTCCGGCCGGTTCCACATAAACAAACTTTTGCCCGGCAATCTTGACAAGGCGGTTTTTCAGCAAGAGGTCGACATTGTCAGGAGCGGCCTCGTTTTCCACCATGTTGAACGCATTGCCGCGAGCAACCGTAAACGGAGTTTTGGGAGGAGGGCCCTTCCTAGCCGGCTCTGGAGCCGGCTGCGCCGCCACCTCGGCGGCGGGAGTCGCCTCCGGCGCTTCCGGAGGGGCCACAGCCACTTGCTGTTCAGCTTCCGGCGCTGCGGGTTTTGCAGAATCGGCCACAGCGGAGTCAGCCGCAGGAGTTTCCGCGCTCGCCGCTTCGGCAACAGGAGCCGTTCCAGCTGTAGAAGCAGAATCCTGAACCTGAGCCGTTTCCAGCGCAGCTTCAGACTCCACAACCGCTTCCGGCGGCTGTCCTTCGGCAGGAGCAGATTCTACCACAGGAGCCGGAGATTCCACAACGGCAGGCTGGTCTGTGGAAGAGACTGTCTGATTTTCAGTTGAAGCTTCCTGCTGCGCAAAGGCAAAAGCAGAAGCCACGAAAGTCAAGGCAAATACTTTTTTCAAGTTCATATTTCATTCTCCTTTCTTCTAATAATACATCATTTTTTCTAAAAAAGAACATTTTTTTTATTCCGTCCACTGATACGCTCTTTGTGCGAGTTTACTATATTAAAAGGGATGAAAAAGCTCGTTCACGACAGAAAAGTTTGTCTCGCCTGTGCAGGCTGCGTTGGCATGTGCCCCAAGATGGCGCTCGACATGTACGGCCTGGACTTGCAAATCGACCCCGAAAAATGTATATGCTGCGGAATTTGTACTAAAGCATGCCCCGTCGGTGCCCTGAAAATTACGGAGGTGGACGATGCTTGATTCCTGTTACGACGTCGTAGTCATCGGCGCGGGCCCAGCCGGGTCCGTCGCAGCACGTAACCTCGCCCGCGAAGGCCACAAGGTACTGCTCCTCGAAAAGCGTGAACGCATCGGCTACCCCGTCCGCTGTGGCGAAGCGAGCACGACACTTGCCGACCTGCAGACCTACGGCCCCATCGACGACAGTTGCATCGAGAGCATCATCAACGGTCTATACATTTATGGTCCGAACGGCGTGAACATCGAAGTCCCGAAACCGGGCACGGGCATCATGCTGAACCGAGAAATCTTTGACCCGTGGCTTGCCAAACTGGCAGAAGACGAAGGCGCCCAGGTGGTGACCTGCGCCCGCGCCACGTACGTGAGCGACATCGAAGGCCGCGAACGCATGGTGAGAGTCTCCCTCGGCAAGGGGAACGGCGACGGCACAGTCACCGAAACGGGAACGCAAGAAATCTTTGCAAAGATGGTCATCGCCGCAGACGGCGTGGAAAGCCGCATCGGTCGCATGGTCGGTCTTGACTGCGTGCAGAAACCGAACGAGACATGTACCGGAGTGGACATCCAGGTGCAGGGCCTCCTGACCAAGCCCGACTACCTCACCTTCTGGCAGGGCCACGACTTTATCAACGACGGATACATCTGGAGTTTCCCGAAGCAGAAGTCGAACGTCACCAACTTCGGCGCAGGCTTCCTCGCGAACGGAAAGCACGACGGGAACATCCTCGAGATTACAATGGAATGGCTGGAAAAGCTGTTCCCCGGAGCCAAGATAAACTACACCGTCGGCGGAATTATCCCCGTCTCGAGCATAATCAAGAATTACACGTTGGACCGCTTCGCCCTGGTGGGCGATGCCGCCCACCACACCAACCCGCTCACGGGTGGTGGCATCGCTTCCGCGATGCGGGCGGGCCGCTTCTGCGCCGAATACGTGAATGACGGGCTCGGACGCGGCGATCTGTCCAAGGAATTCCTGAAGCAATACGAAAAGCGCTGTTACGGCTACTTCGGCAAAATGCACGACTTCGAGCTCAAGTTCCGCAGGTTCCTGCTTGCGCTGAACCGCGAAGACCAGGTCGGGCTCTACAAGGTGCTGCAAGGTTTCGCGCTGGGCGGATACAAAAAGAGAGCCTTCCTCAAGACTCCCGTGCAAAGCGCAAAGTTCCTGTATAAGTTCGTGAAGTTTAAGTAGGCTCGAGGCGCAAGCAGTGAGCAGTGAGCTATGAGCGGTGAGCGGTGAGGTTAAAACCTCATACCTCAAAGCGACCGAAGGTCGCGACCTCATTGCTCAAAGGGAGCCTTCGGCGACCGACCTCATTGTCCCTCAGAACAATTCTTCCACTTTCGTTTGCGCTAGCACCCTATTATATATTATCCTCTTCCCTTTCACGCCATCGGTTGCGCATACGTGTTCTGTGGGCGGTTTAAGGAGGGAAGCGATTAAATGCGCCGCAACCGTTTCTGCATGCACGGGGCGGAGCCGTTCGGGAATCCACTCGAGATGGGCCCCGAAAATCTTTTGCAATAGTTCTTCGCCAAAGCGCTTATCCTTGTGTTTCCCAAGCAAAAGCGATGGACGGGCCAGCGTAAGCGCATCGAAATTCATCATGGTCAGGCCCTCTTCGAGCATTCCCTTCAGACGATTATAGAAGAACGGTGAATGCGAATTCGCGCCCTGTGCGCTCACGCACAAGAAATGATTGACGCCCTGCTTTTTTGCAATGGCCGCCAATGTAAGAGGCAGACGCACGTCGACCTTTTCCTGGGCGTTACGGCTCCCCGCCTGCTTCCGGGTTGTCCCCAAACAGCACACCACCGCATCGCACCCGCTAAAATTCAAGCATATTTTCGACTTCCACTGATTCTCTGATTGCACACTCAACAACTCGTCAAAATCAACGACATCGAACTTGAACTTCGAGGCTCCCTGCAAGACGCCCATCTGTCCTAAATTAGGAATGGAGCGTACAGGACAATAAACGCTTTCAACTTCATCCAACCGAGCTAGCAATTGAACGACATTTTTGCCAACAAGCCCTGTAGAGCCTAGAAGAGCAATTCTCATTGCACCTTTTCTTCCACTTCATCGGCGGGGCGCATCCAGCCCACAGAATCGCCACGAACAGGAAGCGCCGTCACAGCGCCAGCCTCATCAACAATCACAGCGATACCGGACAAGTAGTTGACCCAACGGAACGGGGTCTGGTAGAATTTCAGGTCTATCGTCCTGTTCGATACGAATGCAATAAGCGGTTCGACAAGCATGTCATGGCTAACGAGGATACTCACACGTTTCCAACCCGACATATTCGCGACAATCACTTCGTTTACAAACTGGTTTCCACGTTCAAACAGATCATAGAAATAACCAGGAATTACAGCGGCTACCGCAGCATTCGTAAAAGGAGCTCCATAAGCATACTGCGCAATATATTTCTGGTTTCCGCCCCTACTAGAAACAAGGGCATCCAGTGTGTCCGTAGGAACGGTCAAGAAGTAACCGCCATCAATGCCATCCCAAGTCACGACTTCCACATCGGCTTCACCACGACCCACCGCAATGTTCTTACAGGTTTCCCGTGTGCGAATAAAATCAGTCGATGCATAGTAGAAGGACTCTTCACCCACAAGTTTTGTGCCAAGAGTCTGAGCCATCTGAATGCCAATCGGGGTCAACTGAGATTCCGTACCCAAGTTATTCTTCTCGCGTTTCGAGTGTCGAATCACGAAAGCAATCTTGCTTGTCTGGGGTACAGCCTTATAGACGTCGCCCATATCGTAGAAGCCATCCTCATCCGGAGCAAGCGCAAGTGCTCCTGGGGTCGTCGCAAAAGTAAAGGAGCCATTTTCTGGCGAATCGATAGTAGAACTCGTCGGATTCACAGCATCCGGCGAACTCGCCGGGTTCGTACCGGCATCCGGGAGAGATCCCGAAGAATTTGTCGGAGTCGCGCCAGCATCAGGGAGTTGTGCCCCCGAAGAACTCGTTGGATTTTGAGCCGGAGAAGAAGGCGAAGAGGAAGAATCATCCCCGCAACCGGCAAGGACAGCCGTCAAGGCAAGGGCCAGGACACTGCAGAAAGAAAAAGCACTTTTTTTGAAGCTAGTAGATAAACGCATACAAACAATTTAGTTTTTTGTGCAAAAAATCAATCATCATGGTGTATTTTATCACATAAATAGGTGAAACTGGCCCAATTTCCCCCCATCCATGCGTAAATATTTCTAAACTTGAGGGTGGAATAAACATTTAACCCATAGGTGTATCATGGCCAAAGCGAATAAAGCAAAAGACATTCCGGTTCTCGGTACAGATGCCGACGCATTCCGCCAGGCTTTTACCGACCACATCCACCACACCCTTGCACGCAGCAATTTCACGGTGACCGACCACGAAAAGTTCCTCGCCGTCGCCTACGCTGTACGCGACCGACTCGTCGACCGCTGGATCAAGACGCAGAACACGTACTACGAAAAGGACGTGAAGCGCGTCTACTACCTCTCCCTCGAATTCCTCATCGGCCGTACGCTCGGCAACTCCGTGCTGAACCTTGACGTCGAAAAGGCCGTCGTCGAAGCCCTCGACGAAATCGGCATGACGCTCGAAGAACTCCGCGAACAGGAAGTGGACGCGGGCCTCGGCAACGGCGGCTTGGGCCGCTTGGCCGCCTGCTTCCTCGACTCCATGGCAACGCTCGAACTCCCGGCCACCGGTATGGGCATCCGCTACGAATACGGCATGTTCAGCCAGAAGATCGTGAACGGCGAACAGGAAGAACAGCCGGACAACTGGCTGCGCCTCCCGAACCCCTGGGAAATCGCCCGCCCGGCAAACGCCATCAAGGTCCCGTTCGGCGGCTACGTGGTCAGCTGGATCGACGACAACGGCAAGCTCCACAACCGCTGGGAAACCAAGGATTTCGTGCTTGCATTGCCCTACGACACCCCGATTCCGGGCTACAAGAACAATACCGTGAACAACCTGCGCCTCTGGAGCGCGAAGTCCACCGACGACTTCGGCCTCAGCTACTTCAACAATGGTGACTACATCGCCGCCGTGCAGGACATGGAACTTTCCGAAACGATTTCGAAGGTGCTGTACCCGAACGATTCCTCCATGAACGGTAAGGAACTGCGTCTCAAACAGCAATACTTCCTGTGCTCCGCTTCCCTGCAGGATATCATCCGCCGCTTCAAGAAGCTGCACAACAACGATTGGAAGGTATTCCCCGAAAAGGTCGCCATCCAGCTCAACGATACGCACCCGGCCATCTCCATCGCCGAAATGATGCGCATCCTCCTCGACATCGAGAACCTGGAATGGGACGAAGCCTGGGAAATCGTGACCAAGACGTTCGCCTACACGAACCACACCTTGATGCCCGAAGCTCTTGAAAAGTGGCCGGTCAGCCTGTTCGAAAAGCTCCTGCCGCGTCACCTGCAGATTATCTACGAAATCAACGCCCGCTTCTTGCGGATGGTCTCCATGAAGTGGCCTGGCGACAACGCCCGCCTCGCCCGCATGAGCCTCATCGAAGAAGGCAACTGCAAGATGATCCGCATGGCCTACCTCTCCATCGTGGGTTCGTTCGCCGTGAACGGCGTGGCAGCCCTCCACTCCGACCTCCTGAAGACGACGCTCTTCAAGGACTTCTACGAGCTGTGGCCCGAAAAGTTCAACAACAAGACAAACGGCGTGACTCCGCGTCGCTGGGTCCGCAAGGCGAACCCAGCCATGTCCGAACTCATCTCTTCGAAGATTGGCGACAGCTGGGTCAAGGATCTGGACGACCTCAGGAAACTCGAACCGTTCGCAAAGGACGCCGAATTCCAGAAGGCATTCATGGCCGTCAAGAAGCAGAACAAGGAACGCCTCGCCAAGTACCTCAAGGAAACGCAGGGCGTGGAAGTCGACACCAACACGTTCTTCGACGTGCAGGTGAAGCGTATTCACGAATACAAGCGCCAGCTCCTGAACATCTTGCATGCCATTCACCTGTACATCCAGCTCAAGGACGGCAAGGAAATCCTGCCGCGCACCATCATGATTGGCGGTAAGGCCGCTCCGGGTTACTGGATGGCCAAGCAGATTATCCGCCTCGCAAACGCCGTGGCTGCCATTATCGACGCCGACCCAGTTTGCAAGGGCAAGCTCAAGATGGTGTTCCTCGAGAACTACCGCGTGTCCTTCGCCGAGAAGATCATCCCGGCAGCAGACCTCTCCGAACAGATTTCTACCGCGGGCACCGAAGCCTCGGGTACCGGCAACATGAAGTTCGCCCTGAACGGCGCGCTCACCATCGGTACGCTTGACGGCGCCAACGTGGAAATGAAGGAAGAAGTCGGCGACGAGAACATCTTCATCTTCGGCCTCACCGTCGAAGAAGTCACCGACTTGCTCGCCAAGGGCTACCGTCCGCGCGACTTCTACGAGAAGGACGACGATCTGCGCCGCGTCATCGACCTCATCGGTTCCGGCTTCTTCAGTCCCGATCGTCCGGACCTGTTCAAGCACATTGCCGACAAGCTCCTCACCCACGACCCGTACATGCTCTGCGCTGACTTCCGCAGCTACGTGGACATGCAGGCCAAGGTCGCGAAGGAATACCAGAACAAGAAGACCTGGGCAGAGAAGGCCATCCTCAACGTGGCTCGCATGGGCAAGTTCAGTTCCGACCGTACCATCAAGCAGTACGCCGAAGAAATCTGGAACGCCAAGCCGTGCAGCATCAAGCTGTAAGAGCTTCGAGGTGCGAGGTCGGCGCTTCGCGCCTTTGAGGTAGACAGTAGACAGGAATGTCATTGCGAGGGGTGAATAACCCCGAAGCAATCTCTAGGTATGGGTTAGGGATAAGAATCTAGGATCTAGAGACTAGGGAAAAATGTCACGGCTTCGCCGTCTTATATTGACGCACGAAGTGCGTGATTCTTTTCACTAGCCGCTAGTCTCTATTCTCTAGTCTCTCAAAGACTCATCGCTCACTGCTCATTGCTCACTGCTCAATTGCAAGTCAGTGGCCAGCCTTGGCCCTATATTCATTTGCCTTACTATTGAATATTCCGCCGCAAACGATAAAGTAGACACCATACCCAATCAGAGGAATCATGATTGCCGTTGTTGCTGTAAAATTTTTTTGGCTACCGACATAGGCTGTTCCTAGAGTTGTAAATATACCCCCCAAAGAAAAGCCCCATAAGGATGCCTCGCTATAAAGGTCGCCAACACATTGGTAAAAATCCGAGATATTTGCTTTTTCGCGGCACTGAGCTTTTTTCTTAAGGGATTTAAAAGTATCGTCATTTAAAAGTTCAATGTAAGCCATATTCACAGAACTAGAATCTTGGACATATTTGACTTTGATTTCATCATAGCGCTCCGTAAAAAACGCCTTCCGCTCTTTATACTCCGCAACTTTTTCAGGCAGTTTGCTTGTAGTAGACAAAGCCATCCCTCCAGCAATGGTCAAGGCCAAGCCCCCAGAGATAAGCACTGCAGGAATCACGCCCACACCAATGGCATAGCCAGCGCCACCAGCTCCCGCAATACCATGCAACAAATACAGGCCAGAAACAAGGCTGACTGAGCCAAGGCCAATTCCCAAATAACCCCACGATCTATTCTCAATTTTAGCTTCAGTTTTATCAATTAGTTTTTGATAATGATCTATGCTATCCAAGAGAGCAACCGGATCTTCATTTTGAACGTCCAATGAATCATTCTTTTGTGCAAAAGCATTCAACGAAAATAAAAGACCAAGCACAAAGAGCAATTTATTAATACGAAAATTCAGCATACCTTTTCATAAAATAAAAAAATGCACGAACGGATGAGGTATGAGGGCGCGACCTTCGGTCGCTTTGAGCGATGAGGTGTGAGGTCGGGGCTAAAGCCCCTTTGAGGTATGAGACAAGTAAACAGTGGTTGGTGGTTAGTAGTTAGGGGTTAATAGACGAGAGAACGCCGCTACGCGGCTACAGACGAGAGAGGTAATAGCCTCATCGCTCATTGCTCATTGCTCATTGCTCACTGCTCGAACCTCGAGCCTCGTGCCTCATTGCTCACCGCTCATAGCTCGCTGCTAACTTCACACAATCAGCGGCGTTTTGTGCGGCACGCCTTCCCCAGTGTCCGCATGCTCCGGCAAGGAGCTTCAGGAAAAACTTGTGTTCGTTGTCGAGAGAATCGGGAATATGGGCAATTTCACCTTCCGGAGTGTAATGCGCCAAGCTCACTGTATAGCTCGAAGACGGCAATTCGCCATTCCGAGGAAAATTCACGGTAATGTTCCGAAGGTCCGTAGCACTTTCGCGGTCAACGACAAAGTCTGCCGAAACACCGGCAAATGGTCCGCTTACCACCTTGAGCTGGGCTCGGGCGCGATTACCATTTGGAGATTCTTCAATACTTTCAATGTGGATATCGCGGTACGGGAACATGGTCAAGAACAAACTAAAATCATGTACCATCAAATCCAGCGAAACTCCGACATCCAGACAGCGGTTCGACGGCCGGTGTTCGCGACGGAATTCAAGATGGGCTCCGCTAAGCGAACGCAACTCGGCAAGAAAATGCTTGCGAAAGTTGAGAAAAATGGGATTGTAGCACTCCGACTGAGCCACGAATAGCGTAACACCATTGCGCAACGCAAAATTCACCAATTCCTGGGCTTCCTCGGCCGATATCGCAAGCGGTTTTTCCACGAACACGGGCGTTTGGCGCTCCAGGAAAAACTTGGCATAGGCGTAATGGGTCGATGCGGGAGATGCAACAACTGCAAAATCGACATCGCAATTTTTAACGGTATCCCCAACATCGACAATCTGCACGAAGCGAACTCCACACGCCTCAAAACGAGCCCTGTGGCGAGCTCCCATGGTTCCGTTTCCAATCAATATGGCGTTGTACGATTTCATTGCGTTGCGCTGACAATATAGAAAATGGAAGAAGCACGTACCATCGCTATTCTGCATTCGTCATTTAAAGTATATTTACCGCAAAGGACTATTTATGGAAATCAAGAAGACAAATGCGGCTCGAATTCTCGACCGCCAGAAAATTTCTTACGAACTTATCCCCTACAAGGTCGACGAGAACGACCTCGGTGCACAGCATGTGGCCGATAGCCTGGGCGAAGACATCAATCAAGTTTTCAAGACCATCCTTGTTCACGGCGACAAAATCGGTTACCTCGTGTGCGTGGTTCCCGGCAACCTTGAAGTCGACCTGAAAGGCGCTGCCAAGGTCAGTGGCAACAAGAAAATCGATACCGTCCCGCTCAAGGACTTGACCCCGCTCACCGGCTACATCCGCGGCGGTTGCAGCCCGCTCGGTCTCAAGAAGAACTTCCCCATTTTCATTCACGAGACGGCGATGCAGTTTCCGTTCATCTACGTAAGTGCCGGAGAACGCGGTTTGCAGCTGAAGGTTGCGCCCGCCGACCTGGTGAAGGCGACCCGCGCGACCATCGGCGTGATTGCTAGAGTCCCGCCCGAAGCCCCTGTAGATTAAGAGGTTTCCATGGGCAACAAGAAGTTCCTGCACACATCCGCATTTTTCACGGCAAAACTGGCCACGGCATTTGCCGTCGCAGGAGTTCTTGTTGCATGCGGAGATAGTGAAACCATCTGCGAAGAGCCCATCGAAGTCATAGACTCAAGCAGTTCTTCCACTGACGTCATTCAATCCTCTAGTTTTAATGAGGCAGACTCCACTTCGTCAAGCTCGCAGCAGGCTCTGTCCTCGACGCCTCGCAACGACACGCTTTCCAGCAGCACCGTCGCGCAGGAATCTTCCAGCAGCGAAAAGGCGGATCAAGGCCGCCATGACGATTCAACGGCGGTTTTCTCTTCCAGTTCCCCGGCCATTCCAAGCAGTTCTTCCGCCACCCCAGGCAGTTCAAGCGAATCGCCTTATCTCTGGAACGACGAGTTCGACGGAGCCGCAATCGACACTTCCAAGTGGACATTCGAAATCGGCACAGGCAGTAGCGGCTGGGGCAACAACGAGAAGGAATACTACACCGAGCGCAAAGAAAACGCCTACGTGCAAGACGGCATCCTCCACATCCGCGCCAACAAGGAAGACTACGAAGGCTCCGGCTACACTTCGGCACGCATGATAACCAAGGGCAAGTTCACATTCACCTACGGTACAGTCGAGGCCCGCATCGCGCTCCCCGTAGGTAAGGGAATCTGGCCAGCTTTCTGGATGCTCGGAGAAAACATTGATAAAGTGAGTTGGCCCGCCTGCGGGGAAATCGATATCATCGAATCCATCAACGACGAGAGCATTGTCTACGGCACTCACCACTGGCAATACGAAGGGCAGCACGCCAGCTACGGCAACAACACAAGCGATTTCCATGGAGCCAAAAAAGAACTGGACATCACGCAGTTCCACACGTACAAACTCACTTGGGACGAAAAACTCATCGCCATGTATGTCGACGACTTCAAGTATCACGAAATGTCCATTGAAGACAACGCCGGCGGAACCGAAGCATTCCATAAGCCTTTCTTCCTGCTGCTGAATGTCGCGGTGGGCGGCAACTGGCCCGGATTCGAGATTGACGACTCGCAGTTCCCCAACGAGATGCTCGTAGACTACATCCGGATCTATCCTGAATCAACCCAACACTAATTCACCGTCTTTTTTATATTCAGCCCATGCTTTGCAATAGAATCCTTGGAACAACGCATCACGGAACCTACAAGAAGGTTGTCGACGTCCCGCTCCTGCGCGAAGAACTTTCCGCGCATTCCATCCGCTGCATCGCCCGCGATGGCGTGGAAATAGAAATCGACATCTACGAGGACCTGCAAGAAGGCGATATTGTCGCCGAAACGGAACAGAACGTGTACGCCATAAAGATCTACGTTCCGAAGAAAAAGGAACAAGCCGAGATTACTCGGCCTGTCAAAGTTTACTTGTAACCCCGCAAACGCTCCATCTATTTAAGGCTCAAGCTTTCCTTCACGCTGATGCGTTCCTTGCCCAGCAACTTATACAGTTTGCAGCGGAATAGCGGGATAGCGGCTATCACGATCAAAGCGACAACCGGTATCGAAAGGTAGGCGATGCCTGGCCTGTTGAATTCAGGCTTGAACAGGAGCCGCATCACAAGCAAAACCCACCAGTGGACAGCGAGAATGACCAGAGCGTTCCGCGAGATGTTGCGAAGGATTCCCTTGAATATGCGCACAGGCGCCACCCCGGGAATCCGGCTTGCGAGCAGGAACACCGCCACAAGTCCCACGATGCCGAAAACGGAACTGGCCAAAAAAACAGGGAAGCTCTTCCCAAGCACATTGTTCATGATGCTGAAATTCGGATCAGGGACTTCGAAAAAGGCATAGAGCGCAAGGCTAACGACAGCAACCGCAGCGACAACGGCGCCTCGCAACTTTCCGGCCTTCTTTATGACCGGTTTGCACAGCCAACCACAAGCAAAGAAGAATGCCACGGTGAGGTCGCGCTCAATCCCCAGCGGAAGGCGTATGTGGTTCTTGAACATCAGCCATCCGGAAACAAGGCTCACCAAGGCAAACGCGGCAACGGCAAACGAAGACGCTTTCCCCACCCTACTCAAGACACGCTGCACAAGGTAAAAGAGCAAACTCACGGAATAGAGCGTGAACACGAACCACAGCGGACCCGAACCGATAGAAGACTTTCCGGCCACGAAAATCTTCGCGGCATTCCAGCCGATATAATCCTTGACATTCGCTATTTCCGGACGGATGTTCATGATTGTCATGCGCGGGGCCTTCGGGAACAGGTCAAAGTTATAGATTACCGGATCGAGCAGCATGAACAGCAAGGACAGCGCAACATACGGCCAGAGGAGCACCTTAGTCTTATGGCCTGCGTAGCTCCCGAAATTGCGAAAACGACGTGTACTGAACAGCACTCCCGAAATGAAGAAGAATGCGGACATGCGGAGAGCGCTCAGGTGGAGCATTCCCATGGACGCGCACGGGAAAGACTGCTCCACGTGATAAAGGCAAACGAGCAACAGCACGAATCCCTTGAATTCGTCAATCCAGCCTATTCTCTGACTTCCGTCGCCCATCGTTTCTTAGAACCACATCTTTTCGTCGGCAACTGTCGTGAACGGACCGTGGCCCGGGAGCACAACTGTATTTCCGGGAAGCGTCAGAATCTTGGACTTGATACCGCTTACAAGAGCCCTGCCGTCACCACCGAAAAGATCGGAACGGCCCATGCTGCCTGCAAAGAGAATGTCGCCCGAGAACAATGCCGGAGCATCCTCTTCACCTGATTTATCGCCGGTGTTTTCGCAATAAAAGGCGAGACCTCCGGGAGAATGTCCCGGCACATGAATTACGCGCAACTTGATTCCCGGCACCTCGACAATATCGCCATCGACTAGATAGCCGCCCAACGCGGGAGCCGGATCGTCGAAAGGCAAGCCAAACATGTTTCCCTGCTCCGTCTGCAAGTCCAACAGGAACGTGTCGGCCTCGTGGGCCTCCGCCTTCACGCCAAAGGTGCGTTCTACGAAAGCGTTGCCTAGAACATGATCCAGGTGCAAGTGTGTATTCAGCACACGACAAACCTTGAGACCGGCATCTTTTATATAGGCGGCCAAAACGGAACGTTCCCGTTCGTTGCTCGCACTGGGATCTATCAGTATGGAATCCCCCGTATCATTGCTCAATACGTAGGCGTTTACACCGAAGGGGTTAAAAACGAATTGCTTGACCTTCATGCAGCAGAATGTAGAAAAAAGGGGAAATTACAACGGAAAAATGAGCAAAAAAGGGGGTCTGGCAGGGGAAACAGTACTTTTCAAAAAAAAATAACTATTTTTCAGACATATAATTGTAACATCTGTTTGACCCCAAAAAGGCAAGGTAAACATGAAAAAAGAACTCCTCCTCTCCGCATCCGCCATCGCTCTGGTGGTCGGCTGTTCGGACAACACCGTCGTCAACTCATTCGACGAGGCCAAGTCCAAAGCTACAATCACCGTTTCCGTTTTGGACGGTAGCTCGAACGAAGCCCTTGACTCTGCAAAGGTCAAGCCCCAGTTCGAAGACGAATCCAGCTACACGGACAAGAATGGCTTCGTTTCCTACACGAAGAATGATATCGGTGCCTACGTCTTTGACATTTCCAAGAAGGGCTACTCCACAACCCGCGCCACCGTTTCCGTTGTCGAAATGGGCGCAAACGACGTGTCCCGCGTCCCGGACGTTCTCCTGACGGTTCCTCTCTACAAGGCCGACGTGACTGTCAAGGGTAAAGTCTACTATCGTGACCGCACGACGGGCAACCTCATCCCGGCAGAAAAGGTCAAGGTCGTCTTGTCCTATTCCGGTTCCACAAAGGCCGCTGACGTTAGCGATGACGATTACGGTCTGATGAAGAGCGAAAGCAGCGCCGCAGCTCCGGATCCGGAATTCATCATCTATCCGTCCGAAGTCTTCGCCACAACAAACGACAAGGGTGAATACGAATTCACCAACGTCGCCGAACTGGTCAATTTCTATGTCGACGTGCTTCAGTCCAAGATTGACTCGAAGTATTACCGCTCTGCTGGCTACGTCAGCGCAAGCGGCTCCCGTGCCGGCTCCATCAAGAACATGGACGAAATCACCATGGTTGCCGACGGCGAAATTCCGAAGCTCCTCAACTCCAACCTTGACGCTATCGATGATTCCACGGATCTCGAATTCGGTTTCTCCACCGAACTGGACAAGGACTCCATCGAAGGCTTCTGGGTCGTGAAGAAAGGTTCCAGCAAGGTCTTGACGGTTGCCACCTTGAGCAAGGACAAGAAGACCGTCACCATCGCCCCGCTCTCTGAAAGCTGGACCACCAACGACTCCTATACCGTCGAAGGCGAAGTGTACAGCAAGGACGGTGTCCGTATCACGGTTTCCAAGTCCTTCTCCGTCGGCTCCGTTGCCATTCCGAAGAATGTTTCTGAGCTCAAGGTCAAGCTGGACGAATCTGCATACGACGACAATTACAGCAACCTGTACAACTTCGAATACAACGGCTACCTGAAGCTGACCTGGAAGCCAAACACAAGCGCCAAGGACATCGCCGGCTACAACATCTACTATAAGACGGATGCCATGGACGACTTCATCTTCTTCTCTCAAACGGCCTCTGAAGACTCCGTTTTCACTCGCAGCATCAGCACCCTGTCGTTCGTCAAGGACTCCTCGGTGTCCAAGGTCTCGTTCATCGTTCTTCCGTATAACGGAGCTGGTGAACCGAGCGTAGCGAAAGCAAAGGTCGCCACCTGGACCATCCCTGAAATCAAGGATGAAGAACCTGAAGAAATTGAAGAAGAAGACGAAGGTGATGACGAAGAAGACGAAGAAGACGAAGAGTTGGACGAATAATTAGCCTTCAAAATCTTTCAAAAGCAAAAAAGATGAGGCCCGATTCAAGGCCTCATCTTTTTTTTGTACAGATTCAAGTTTCTAGACTCTAGAGCCTAGTCCCTAGATTCTAGTCTCAACCTTTTATCTCCCAGGTCGTGCCTTCCTTGGAGTCCTTGATGACCACGTTCATCGCGGCGAGTTCATCGCGGATGCGGTCACTTTCGGCCCAGTTCTTGTTGGCACGGGCTTCCTTGCGGGCAGCAATCAGCGCTTCGATTTTTGCGACATCCACGCCGTCGTTTGCACCCTTCTTGGCGTATTCTTCACGAGGTTCGTCCAGCTTCAAACCGAAAATCTGGTCGAAGTCGGCCACCAGGGCAGCCTTTTCGCCGTCGTCAATTTCGCTCTTGAGCATCGTGTTCATGATACCGAGAGCACGCGGCATGTTCAGGTCGTCACCGATGGCTTCCTTGAACTCGTTCTGGAACGCCTTGGCAGCTTCGCTCGTAATCGCAGTAGCCTTGCCGATCAGCGGGTCCGTCTTCTTGTGCAAGCTCTTCAGGCCTTCCTTTGCGCCTTCCAGGGCTTCCCACGTGAAGTTCAGGTAGTTGCGGTAGTGGCTGCCAATCGCGAAGAAGCGGTAGTCGAGCGGGTTGAAGCCGCGGTCCATCAAGAGCGTGACCGTCAGGAATTCGCCGCTGGACTTGCTCATCTTGCCAAACTTGGTCTCGGTCGTGCCATCTTCAAGCTTTTCTTCGCTTGCGGTGCGGAGGAATTCGCCGTGCATCCAGAAGCGGGCGAACTGCACGCCGTTGGCGCATTCGCTCTGGGCGATTTCGTTGGTGTGGTGCACGCGGATGTGGTCGGTACCGCCGCAGTGGATGTCGAGTGTGGGGCCATTGTACTTCATAGCCATGGCGGAGCATTCGATGTGCCAGCCGGGGAAGCCGACGCCCCACGGGCTGTCCCATTCCATGGCGCGCTTCTTGTCCTTCGGGCTGAACTTCCACAGAGCGAAGTCCGTGGCGTTCTTCTTTTCGCCCATGTCGATGCGGCTACCCTTGCGGAGGTTTTCCACGTCGAGGCGCGCGAAGTCGGCATAGCGCGGGAACTTGAGGCTATCGAAGTAGATGCCGTCGCTGGTACGGTAGGTGTAACCCTTTTCTTCCAGAGTCTTCACCAGGTCAATCTGTTCCTGGATGTGCTGCGTGGCAGGCGTCCAGCGGGTCGGTTCCTGGATGTTCAGGCGGTGCCAGTCAGCCATGAACGCGTCGGTGTAGAACTTCGCGATGTCCCAGACGGACTTGCCTTCGCGGGCGGCGCCCTTTTCCATCTTGTCGTCGCCGGAATCGGCGTCGCTCGTGAGGTGGCCCACGTCGGTAATGTTCACGATGTGGTTCACCTTGTAGCCGTAGTACTTGAGCGTACGGACCAAGAAGTCTTCAAAAATGTAGGTGCGGAGGTTGCCGATGTGGGCGAAATGGTACACCGTCGGGCCACAACAGTACATGCGCACGGCGGGAACGCCTTCGGGGAGTGTGAATACTTCTTTCTTGCGCGATGCGGTGTTGTAGAACTGTAGAGCCATTTTTGCCTCCGTTAAATGCGGCGCACATGCGCCAACCGAGCGCAAAGATAGCAAAATGCGATTCGAAGGAGCGTCAAGATATCCTTCCCTACTCCGAATCTTCGGATTTAGCATCGTCAGATTTGCCGTAATTCTTTATGCACTTGTCGGATCTGGGTTTTTCGGTGCATTTGGAAGAACCTGTGGGAATCCAGCCTTTACATTTGACAAGGTTTTCAAATTTGTATGTCTTGTTATCCGGGTCCACTCTAGATAGCGTAATCGCGGCCTGTTTGCATACCTCCACTTCCCTGTAATTGTGATCGCAGCCTTTGCCCGCTAGGCATGAGTATCCGTCGACCGTTTCCATGCGGCAATTGGTAAGTTCTTCGCCCAAAGAGAAAAACTCCAGCTGGGCTCCGCTGAACACGTTTAATCCATAATAGCTGGAATCTCTGTCCAGATACAGTTCGTCATGTTGGTCTCTCTCCGTCAAGGCCTGAATGATCGACTCCCAAACAGAACGCGATGCCGGATAGAAACCGGAAGGGCCGTCTCCTTCGAAATAATGCATGTCCGTCCATAAAACGCTGTCGAATGCAACGATGTTTATGGTTCGCTCTAGGCCATGAATGTTCCATTGCTAGTTGTTTTCTGCGACCCTTTCTTGTCTTCTGAACATAGGCCCAGTTCTTGTTCCACCTGGTTCATCTTCTTCCAGGAATTGTCGACGCATGCAAAATCTCCAGCCTTGGTTTTTTCCACCTTGTTTTGCATGGCGCTGGTGCATTCGCCCAGCTTGCCTTTCGCTTCTTCCTCGGTGGCAATTTGCCAGGTATAGCTGCTGAATCCTTCCTTGCAAATGTAGGCGGTGTCGTTGAAATAGTCGATTTTAAATTCGATGCTTTGCTTGCATTCCGGAAGAAGGTCGTTTGCACCGGCCTCTTCCCTGCTGTACCAGCTTGAGGTCAGCATGTGGCAGGCGTATTTCTGTCCGTTGTATTTTTTGATTTCCTTGACATTTTTATCGGAGCATTTGTAGAAGGTGGAATCGTATTCGCCGATGGTCCCTTCTTTTTCTCGGGTGCATTTGCCGAGTGATTCGAAAATGGTGTTCTTGTCGCTTACGCAGCGAACGTGCAACCAGGCGTCCTGGTAAATTTCGCCCGAATGCCAGTCCGGATCCGTTTCAAATCGGATGTAGTCGGCGTAGCCGTCGCGGTCTACTTTCGACATGGTCCAGAACCCCGTCATGTTGCCCTGGTAGCGGCAGTCGAGACCCTGCAAATGCCGGTAGGCTTGATGTTGAAACCGAGGACATTTCTGCCGTTGCCGCTGACAATCTCGCCGTCGGTCGTGTCGTTGTCCCAGCCGCTTGTCGACTTGAGCGCCCATCCGGCGGAATCCCCGTAAACATTTTCAAGTGTCTCAAAAAGGTCCTGCCATTCCTCCCGTAGAGACAAGTGCCATCCTTCGGGACAGACGACCTGAGCGGTGCCCCAGCCGTACTTTTCTTCGGAGTTGCGGCCTTGTTCCGAGTAAGTCAGGTTCTCGGCCATCCATGTCTTTTCGCCGACAGTTACGGTCTTGTAGGATGTCCCGTCACGGGGATCCTTGAAACTTCCCGTAGAAACATCAACGGTTATTTCTTCGCCGTCCTCGTCGACATAAGAAAGGTCTCCTGTCGCATTGGACGATGAGTCATCACCACAGGCTGCAAAAAAAAACAGAACACACGGCAGTTAACCACACAAAACTTTTGGGCATTTCAGTCTCCAGCTATTTTTATGGACAAAGATAGTCGTATCCATCCTTTTTGTCATTAAATTTCAAAAAAAGGGAAAATTCCCAATTTAACAACCGCGGACAGCTTTTTCCCGCCCCTTTTTTATATATATTGATAGCAAGCACCCATGGTGCCAAGAAATTTAATTAACAAGGATTAGAAATGCTTTCTTATAACGAAGCCTACAAAATTGCGGAGGAAATTCACAAGGGTCAAAAAGACAAGGCCGGAGGCCCCTACATAGATTTTCTCCAGAACGTCGCTAACTACCTCAAGAACAAGGGCGAATCCGAGGAAGTACAGACCCTTGCCATTTTGCAGGACTCCATCACCTCTGCCACAAAGAAGACTCCCGAAGACATGATTAAAATGGGCGTTCCGGCAGACATGGTCGAACTTATCCAAAAGATGACCTACCACAAGAATCAGGGCTGGATCGACGAATACAGCTGCAAGCTTATCGAGAAAGGCGTTCCCGCCGAAGATTCCACCTACGACGCTCGCGAGAAGGACTTCGTGCGCTTCGTTGAAACTCTGAAGGACAATCCCATGGCAGCAAAGGCCAAGAGCGCCATCTTGAACGTGCTCCTCGAAGACAAGTATATCCAGCGCCAGGAACGCCGCGAACTCAAGACGAAGTTTAGGCTCAAGAAGTACAAGGCCGCCATCCAGGCTCTCGGAGTGTAATCGGACTAAGCCAGCAGCCCCGAGTTCACAGCTGACACAATTTGACATTCCAAAAAAAAGAAGACGGACACATAATGTCCGTCTTCTTTTTTCCCGTTCCCCGGAAAAAAACGCTTCGGCCCCTAGCAGAACCGAAGCGCCTATTGATGGAGGAGAGAGTATCTTTTTTTCACTTTTAAAATATGCAATTTTTGAGCACAACGTTCGTAAATTTTTATTTTCAAAATTTAGTTTATCCGTCATTTCGCACAAAAAACGCTAGTTTAGAAAAAAATGCCCCGACCCCATTCTCGGCCGGAGCGATTTCTATCGGAAAGGCGCTATTTTATTAAAACATTGAGATTCTGGACAGAACTCCCGCTGTTAACGCGGACAAGATAGCGGCCTTGTTCCAGGTATTGCAAGGAGAACACGTGGCTCCCGGAAACGTTGGCATGGAAGTTCCCACGATTATTTCCGAGCATGTCGAACACCTGTACCTGGACACGGTTGGAATGCGGGGCAGAGACAATCAGGTCGTTATCGGCGAAAAGAACCACCATGTTCATTGCCGCCACGGCCGGCAGAGCGTTTGACTTGCCCTTCGAAGACGAGCTTGACTTCCCAGACTTCTTGCTGCTGGAGGAGGCAACTGATTTCTTGCTGGAGCTCGACACGGCCTTGCTGCTGCTGGAAGCAACCTTCTTGCTGCTACTGCTGGCCTCCGTTTTCTTGCTACTGCTGGACTGCGCCTTGCTGCTGGACGTTTCGGCAGGCTCAACTTTCTTGCTGCTGCTACTGCTTTCCGGTTGCGGCAGAGCCTTGGACGTATACGTCGCCTTGTAGATAGCGCTGTCCGTCACGGCGACAACCGCAGGACTCCAGCCCGCAAAGGTGTAAGAGTAGTGCGCATCATTTTCCCTAGTAGGATCCTCCGGGACAATGACCGACGCCGCTGTATTGTAGTCATAGCGGCCCTTCGCGAGTTCAGAACCATCCCAATCAAGGAAGGTGATGGTATAGGAATTCTTCACAGGCTTGAACACCGCCGTATACGTGGCATCACCCGTCACCGGCACAATCTCCGGAGTCCACCCCACAAAGGTGTAGGTGTATTCCGCCGTAGCATCCTTGGCCGGGGTTCCGTTAAACACCGGGATTTCACCTTCGGCATAGGTTTCCGTCCCCAGCGGAGTCTCGCCTTCGTCGGGCATCCAGGTAATGGTGTACGTGGCCGTCTTGGCGGTGCGCGTGTATTTCGCCGTATAGACTTGCTCCTTGGTCACGGCAGAAAGCTCCGGTTCCCAGCCCGCAAAGGTGTAGGTGTAATTGTCATCTTCCGGCCTGACGAGAATTGAATCATCCGGAAGCGCGATTCCAGAAACGGGCGTGTTATACTCATAAAGAGTCGCCGACTTGAGCGGAGAGTTGTCGTAGTTCACAAAGGTAACTGCATACCTGCGGTCAAATTCCTTGAATACGGCCTTGAGCTTCATGTCGGAAACAAGAACAGCGCCTTCAGCCAGTTCCGCATCCTCGGTGTCGGAAACCTTTATCACCCACCTGTCGAATTCGTAGGTCTTTGCGACGGTCGGTTCCTTTGTCGGGTCTGACGACGGAAACATGGAGACAATTTCAGTGCCGTAGTCCCTGGTGACACTGGAGAGTGGCGTGGAGCCGTCATCGCTCACGAAGGCCACAGTGTACTGGTTCTTGTTCTGTTTGTACTTGGCCGTGTAAGTGACTCCACCCGTAACGACTGTTTGGTCCGTAATGGTCGGCATCCAGCCATCAAAAACATAGGTGTATTCGGCGGTCACGGCGCCATCGACCTGCGGAGCAAACGATGCGACCGCTTCTCCGTACTCCTTGGAAACAGTGATGTTCGCATCGGGGTTATGCTCGGCCACAAATGTCACGTCGTACTTGTTCTTCACGCTTGTATACGAGGCCGTATAGGTCGCATTCTCCGTAGCGGCAACCACCGCGGGAGTCCACTTGTCGAAGGTATAAGTGTATTCAGCCGTGGGATCCTTTGCGGGATCTTCGCCATAGTACGGCATATCGCCATCATCAACATAATCCAGGCGCAACACAGAACCGTCGTCATCCTTCCAAGTGATGACAATCTTGTCTGTATAGAGCGCCTTGTAAATCACGTTCCTAGTGACCGGAGCAAGTCCCGGTTCCCAGCCAGCAAACTTTAGCGAGCCCTTATCGCCGACAACGGGAACATCAATCTGGTCAACCGGAGTGCCATAAGGATATTCCACAGCACCCTTTAACGGAGTATCATCATCGTCGACAAAAGTGACGGAATACAAGTTCGTGGACGTCGTAAAGTTCGCCGTGTAGGAAACGTCACCCGTCACAACCGTCTCGCCAGTAATCGCGGGATCCCAGCTGTTGAACCTATAGGTAAACTGCGAATCGGCTTCCTTGGCCGGATCTGGAGGCGCAACACTCAAAACAGGAGTGCCGTATTCCACACCTTCCACTTGTCCATAAACCGTTTCGCCATCGTCCAACAAGAAGGTAACGGTATAGGCATTCGTAATTTCAGTATAAACGGCCTCGTAAGTGGCTTCACCGACAACGAGCCTTGTCGGATACCCCCATTCATTCTCGTACCATGTCCAATAGTCGAAAACATAGGTGTACTGGGCATCGGCCGCCTTGGCGGGCACCCCGGCCGGGTCGGGCACATTGGAACCTGCAGCCCAGCTCTTTACTTCATAGTCTTCATCGCCATTCTTGAATGTTACAGTGTAGTACGGGGTTTCGGCAAGGCCAATGCAACGAATGTTGTCGATAGCAAGAGAGCCACTGGATACATCGTCCACATCTTTACCGTCAATTCGCCAGTCAAATCCGTTAACATACGGGAGGATCGTTTCTATATCCACCCAGTTGCCGCTACTGCCTGTCCATTGCTGTCTCAAGCTGGCAACAGGGATTGTCACGGTCTGCCACGATGCGCTAAAATCTCTCACCACGAAAGTGGGGAATCCCCAGCCCATGTCGAGCAAGTCGTTTATTGTCTCGCTAACTTTCACCCGGAAACTGTGGGCGGCGCCCTTATAATCGTAGCGGACTTCCGAACACTGCGAAAGGTTCAAGTCCATGAAGTCGTTAGTAGAAATCGATGCATAGGGAGGCCATGGGTACTCACCCACATCCAGGGAGTAGGTCATCTGCAAAGCATGGGAAGAATTGTTTCCCTTTACAATGGACAATTCCGCCATCGAAGCGCCACCGCCAATTTCATCCGTTTCGTTCCAGAAGTTTCCAATATCACCCCACAGCGGACGGTAGTCCCCATCCTCGAAGTCGTCAAACAGTTCCGTATTGGTGGTGGGTTCTGCCACTATGGGCAATTCAACGCTGGAACTACTTTCCTCACCGACGCTGGAACTGCTGGAACCTCCATCCAATACACACTGGATTTCTTTGACGTAGAGGTTTCCGTTTTCACCACCAGGAACCTGCCACTTGATATCAAGCTCTCTTTCCAAATTGATTCCGGATAGTGAAGACATATTGAATGTATGGGTTGTCCAAGTGTTGCTACTGGGAATTTCCCATTCTGCCAACACATCTTCTCCATCGGGAGTATTGGCAAAAGTCAGGTTATGGCCAATGCCTATATACTGGTAAGATAGAACCTGGCATCCGTTCAAATTAGAAATGTTCATACCTACACCGGCATAACCGTCCTCCGTTCCCGTGGACACATTTTTCAAGCCCCAGAAATAATCGCCCAGTTCTTGGTCATAAACGGTTGCCTCTGTCCCCCATTCACCTTCCGGGTTCGCAACGGTCCACCCACCACCAGCGTAGGCATAATCGTAAACCGGCATGAGCGTGTATATTCCAGACCCACCACTGGAACTACTGATTCCGCCACTGCTGCTACTGGAAGCAGGTACATAGTCGTCGCAGGCCGTGTAAGTGGCGGGCAAATCGTTAAAGACGTTTGCGTTGACCCACTGGCCACTGCGGGAATAAGTCCAATTATCGGGAGCGTTGTCGGGATCGAAATTGAATCCAAAGTATTCAGAACCGGATTCACTGCTGGGATCGTCGCTTTTCCCGACATTCCAGTTTGCCGAAGAAATTTTCCGGGAATTCATCCAAGCTTGCCACTGCGGATTCAACGTGGTACTCGGCACACCGCCACCATTGTAGCCGACCGTACCCCATTCGCTCACGAAAACCGACAGGCCCCTTTGCATTGCGATATCCGCATTAGAGGTCAAAGAAAACTCATGAGCCGCCGTGCCATCGTCACGCCCCGCATAAAAATGGAACGCATAGGCGATATTGTCATTTTCTAGAGGGTCCTCAACCGGATAATCAACCACCGCATTCGGGTACTGGTCCCACATCGGCGTCCCTACGATAATCAGGTTGTCGGAATACTCGCGGATCACCGAAACCACCTGGTCGGCATAGGTTTTGATACCGTCCATGCCAATGAACCCGCCATATTCGCTACAATCGCTATTGTCACCAACGGAACCCGAAGTGCAAATCGGCTCGTTGAACACCTCGAAAATCACGTTGTCATATTTGCCCCATTTTTCCGCTTGAATCCTGAAAAAGGACTTCGCGTTCTCGACACTGTCCGCCGCCACATGGGAATGGAAGTCAATAATCACGTAAATGTCATTTTCGACGGCCGCTTCTACGGCCTCATCCAGCATGGCCTGGTAGAAATCGGGCTTTGTAAAATAGTGACCATCGGCCCACTCGCCCATGTCGTCTACCGCCATGGCAGCGCGAATCAGCTGGATATTCTGCCGTTCCACAAGTCCCGTAATGATATCCTTTTTCCAGTACCGCTGCTGATTTGCAGCACAACTCCAGAAAAGGCTCATGCCCTTGACCTGCACCTCGTGGCCGCTAGAACGGAAATGCCTGCAGCTGCCGTAAATCCGACCGTTTTGAGCGTTATCCTTACCCGCCTGCAACTGGCCGTACTGGCTCACGGGGCCTACGCGCTTGGGGATAATGGTTAGTGTTTGCGCCGAAGCAAGTCCAATGCCTAGCGCCAACAGGCCAAGCATGATAATTTGGGGAAAAGTGTGTCTGGCCATAGTAACTCCATACTGTTTATTTATTACAAATATAATTACAACATTGGGAAATCGCCCCGCCGTTTTTGAAAAATTTATTTACCGACTTTTTTGGGCGTATTTTGCCTAGACCCTCATTTTTCAAAGAAAATTGCCACTTGGGTATTATTTTTCTAGATTTGGCAACGCAAAATTGAATAAGGTCCAACCTTAAAAAAGGAACACAACCATGGCAAACAAGGTCTATAACTTTAGCGCAGGCCCGTCCGTCCTGCCGGAACCGGCACTCAAGGAAGCATCTGCTGCATGCATCGACTTCGAAAACAGCGGCATCAGCATTCTCTCCATGAGTCACCGTTCAAAGCCGATCGAAAACATGTTCGCCCAGACGGAACAGTACCTCCGTGAACTGATGGGCATCCCTGAAGACTACGACATCGTTTTCCTCGGTGGTGGCTGCTCCCTTTTGTTCTGCATGCTCCCGATGAACTTCTTGGACCAGGACGCTACGGCCGACTACGCTCTGACTGGCGTTTGGGCAAACAAGGCTTACAAGGAAGCTAAGCAGTTCGGTAACGCTCTCGCCGCTTGCGACACCAAGTCCGAAACCTACAGCCGCATCGACAAGAACCTGAAGCTCAGCGACAACGCGACCTACCTCCACGTTACCGCCAACAACACCATCTACGGTACGGAATGGCACAACTTCCCGAAGCCGAAGTCCGGCTTCCTCATGGCTGACGTGAGCTCCGACTTCCTCGCCCGCAAGATCAACGTGTCCGACTTCGGCGTTGTGTACGGTGGCGCCCAGAAGAACATCAGCTGCGCTGGCGTGACTGTTACCATCATCAAGAAGGGCCTCCTCGGTAAGGTGAACCGCACCATCCCGACCATGCTCAACTTCCAGACTCACATTGACGCTGCCAACATGTTCAACACTCCTCCGGTATTCGCCGTGTACGTGATGAACCGCACCCTCAAGTGGCTCAAGGAATTCGGTGGCGTGGATGCTATCGAAAAGGTGAACCGTTCCAAGGCCGCTCTCCTTTACAGCGCCCTCGACAACTCCAAGGTGTTCGTCGGTACCGCTGCTAAGGAAGACCGCTCCATCATGAACGTTCCGTTCGTGTTCAACAAGGACGTGGTTGCCGCAGACAAGGCTGACGATCTCGCTAAGGAATTCCTCGAATTCGCTAAGGCCCGTGGTCTCCAGCAGCTCAAGGGTCACCGCTCCGTCGGCGGCTTCCGCGCATCCATCTACAACGCGATGCCGGTCGAAGGCGTGCAGGCCCTCGTCGACTGCCTCGGCGACTTCGAAAAGAAGGTGCTCGGCTAATTAACCGCGCAACACGCGATTGATTTTAAAAGGCCTCCGCAAAAGCGGAGGCTTTTTTGATAAAGAAGAAGCCCGCACAAGGCGGGAATGACATATAAAAGAACGTGAAAGAAAGGCTGCACTTATTCTGCGGCAGTCTTCTTGCTGAACTTGTTCACCACGTCGGGAACGATATCCATGACCTTCCCGACAAGCGAGCTGTCCTTGCTGATGGGCATGATGCGCACGTCGTCACCCTTGATGACGAGGAACGCTACCGGTTCGACCGAAGCGCCACCGCCGGAGGCAGATGTGTCACCCTTGGACTGGTGACCGCCGAAACCGAAGCCGACCGAGACGCGGCTCACGGGAACGACCGTAGATTCGCCCGCCTGGATGGGTTTTCCGATAACCGTCTCCGCCTGGGTAATGAAACGGAGCTTTTCCAAAAGAGTTTCTGCAAGTTTTTCAATAGCCATGACTTTAATATAACTAAAATCTCGCTTCGTAGATGCGGTCGCTGGCCATTTTGAACTTTTTGGCCAAATCAGCCCACGAAAGGTAACCCCAGACGACGGCCACCCGGCCACCCGCCAATTGCTGCGCCATACCGTTTCCGCGGTTCCCGGCATCAAAGTACACGACATCGCTCTCCGGCTCAATTCCCTCGGGTTCGACGCGGTTCAGCAAAAGGGCCCAAGAATCAAAGTCCTGCTCTTCCACCTGTTCCCAACTGCGGGCGACATTCCAACGGAGGTCCGCATTCCTGTAGCTTTGCACGAGCACCGGGAAAAACGCCTTGACCCCCATGAAGTATTTTGTCTGTATCGACGTGCGTCCCGCCTCGCGGAATTCGAACGGGAGGCTCAGGAACTCCTGCGGGAAACCGCCACGATACCCCGGGAAATGACGGACGAACGTTTCCAGGTCGCTTCGTTCGTACTGGCGGAAACTATCGTGACTGAAGATGAATATATGGCAGTCGGCACGGATGCTCTGCTCCAGGTGTTCGCCCCTCAAAATCGGCGTAATCCCCTGGAACTTTCCGCTGTTCATGTAGTGGTCCATGGCGTACACGTCACTCTTGAACTCGAGGATATGGACATTCAGCGTATCACCAGGGGAAACTCGATAGCTCAAGTCGATGACCCGCTTGAGGGCCGGGATGTTATAGGAGGCGACAGAGGGATTGACAGAAAGTGCAAACGGGGCGACATTCTTGTACATTATTTTCGAGTAGTTCACCGGTTTCTCGGGTTTCGGGCGATTACACGCCACAAGGCCTATCGCAAGAAAAAACATCAGCAGGCAATTACAGACGAACTTCATTTTCGGCTCCCATTGTCGGCATAGCCGCAAAATTCAAACAGGGGGCAATTCACACAAGAATGTGTCCACTCGCGGCAGATAAAGTCTTCGTTTCCTTGTTCCAGGTAGAACTGTAACGCATGGGCCGCATCGTAAGGACGGCTCGGATTGAGCGTACAGAACAGCGCGTTCGCGAGTTCCTGTTTCCGTTTCGGTTCCATTTCTGCAAAATCGGCATCCTTGGCGGGACCGAGGAACGACAGATAGCGGCGAGCCCCCATAGTGAGTGGCAACGGAGGCATCTTTTTGGAAGGAACGCACTGCATGCCAAGCCCCAGCGGCTCGGGGGCGACCATGCGGTAGAATGCGGCACAGGCCTTCGGACGCGGATTCCCCTTGCCCATGAAATAGACCTCGCCTAGATCGCGCCAGACTTCTTCGGGAGTGCGGCTCGCAAGCCATGCGACAAGATTGCAGCCATGGTGACGCACGAACATGCCCACGCTCCAGAAAATACCGGACAGGTGCTTGAACAAGGTCCAGTGACGGCAGCCGAACACGCGTTCCGCCACGCCCTCGATTTTCGCGGCCACCGGAACAGGCAACGTCCAAAGCTTTTCGTCGGGAAACGCATCGAAAAGAGCATTCAATAAAGCTGAAATTTCAGTGTAGGTTCGGCTCTGGAACAAGGTTGTCCCAAGGATGGTCCAGGCAATTTTCGCTGTAGGGGTTTTGGCCCGCTGCGCCACGCGCACCACCGGGTCGGGCACAGAACTGAACATGGAGACAAACTTCCGCGTCGCTTCGAAAGCCGCAGGCTCATCGCGCACAAAATTTTCTACGAGTTTCATCCCCTACCGTCAATTATTAGAGCGATTCGCCGACCTTGACTGCCTTTCCGAGACGGCTCTTGAAAAGGTCCGGATGGCGTTCGCGAATTTTCTTGTCGACGATGAGAATGACTGTACTTCCCATTTCAAAGCGGCCCAGTTCGTCGCCCTTTTCAAAATGGAAATTGCTGGCCGGCTGCCAGTCCAGACGCTTCTTGCTGCGGTCCAGTTTACCAGCATTCACAAGCAGTTCGTCGGAATACACGACACCGATGCGGCCTACGTTCGTCGCGCCCACCTTCACCACGAGAATTTCGGAACCGTCTTCAAGACGGATGCGGCTAGTGAGACGTTCGTTAATGCAGAACAAGCCTTCCACACGTTCAACGCTGCCCGCATTCACCGGCCAAAGCGTTCCGGGGCAATAGCTGGCATCGACCAGGTCGCCCTTCACCGGGCAATGGATGCGGTGGTAGTTGAAAGGTGCGAGATAAATCGTCGCAAACGCGCCACCGTCAAAACGGGCGGCCATTTCGTCATCGCGAAGCAAATCCTTGAGTTCGTAGAACTTGCCCTTCGTCTGGATAAGCGTCTGCTTTCCATCGTCAAACGTACCCGTCTGTGAAAGCACGCCATCGACAGGGCTCACGACTTCGGCATTGTCAATAATGCGTGCGCCGGGTTTAAGCCTGCGGATAAACAGTTCCCCGATGTTCTTGTAATGGCTCAGCGGGTATTCCGATTCGGCCATATTCAACTTGTAGTAACGGGCAAACGCCGAACGGGCCCAGCGGGTAAACGGGGGCAGGTTAAGGCGCGTAAAATTGCCAAAAATGCGACTGGCTGCATTTTTGGGCAACAACTTCATAAAAACGTAGAAGGGGGTATTCATAAAGGTAAAGATAGAAAATAGGGGCTAGAATCTAGAGACTAGAGGCTAGTGGTTTTCAAGTTTATTAAGGTCTGTGCTGAACATTTTCCACAGGCGTGGAGCAAAAGGCACCGACCATTCCTTCTCGGGAGCCACTCGGCTCGTCGTTTCCGCCACAAAGGAGGAATACGTCAGGAACACCAGTTCACCGTAGCGCATGTCCCACAAGGTCCAGACGATTTTCCACGTATAGCCACCGCTCTTGCCCAACTTGGGATCCATCTCGACTTCCAGGATTAGCGGTATCGAAGCATAGCGAATTCCGTAGCGGGCAGCCACGCCGTTCATGACTTCCTTGAGTTTAGCCGGTACTTCGCGAACAAACGTCTGCTCGATTCCGTCACGGCTTTCCCATGGTTCAAAACTGTTGAGCGTTTTTCCATCGGCCATTTTCGAGCCCAGGATAATTCTAGACAAAGTATCTATGTACAGAGAATCCCCTTCGGGCAATCGCATCCCGGGCAACATCAGTTCACGTTTCATCTTGGGGAAAGCCTTCACGAACAGGGAATCCTCGATATGTGCCAAGTCAAAATCAAGGGCGTCAGCGCTAAAGCTGTGGCACATCTTGCACTTCTCGGGACGTTTCGCGATGACCTTGAGCGTCTGGAAAACACCCACCACGGCATTGGAATCTAGGCGGGAATAAGCGTCCTGATTCCATTCGCGATAGGCAACCTCTTTCGAAATCTTGAGTTTGATATCCCCCTGGGTTCCGCACTCATTGCACGGGCCGTCCATCATTCCGGAATTGTCGCCCGCACCGGGACCGGGGCCGACCGAACCGGCACAGCCCACAAGTGCCCCCAAAAGAGCCATCACGAAAAGAGAACGGATTTTCATAATAACCTAGGGATAGAAATCGACATTCAGCCAACCCGTCTGTCCGTCATCCGACACGGCAATCCCGCAGGAGACCGTCCTGTAGGAGCCCTTCATATTCAAGTAGTGCCCGATATACGGGAAGTCTTCATCGTTGTCGGGATCTCTCTGACCCGATGTAACAAGCTTTTTTTCGTCTTCCCACATCATCTTCAGATACTTCTTGACAATATCATCGTAAGTCTTGTAGGAAGGCATATTTACATTCGGTCCCGAATTTTGTGCAGTTTCCCCACAGTCCCCAAAATTGGCATGGCCCTTGCCATCAGCGAGATCATCGGCGGCCTGTTGGTCGGTACAGGTCTGCTTTTCTTCCGAGGCAAGCGACATCGGGCCCAAATTTTCTGTCGCACGGTAATCGTTGATAACGTCAAGGCAAGTCTGTCGCCAATCACTCGATGATGCAGACGAGGAGCTACTCGACACTCCATTACCATTCGGGCAATATTTCATTTCACGCGCAACATCAATGGAATCTATCGAAATATACTTCGTCGGATTATCGGCTTCGTCGGAAGCATAGAACACTGCAAAAAGACGGAACTTTCCGCACTCATTAAACTCATCAAAAAGAACTTTCATCTTTAGTTGAGACAAGTTAATGCTAGTCGCACTGTCAGGAAAATCCTCGTGTGTCACCTGGATTTTGTCGATTAATGTACTATTGCCATCACTATCCACTTTCGCCATCACCAGTTTCACGTCGGTAAAGAAGACATCGGCATCCGTTTTCTTGATTGACGAATCCGTCAGGTCGATGGACGCCCCACCTCTAATAACAAATATGGTTTTATCTTCATTGGCCAAATACTGCAGCACACCAATTTCAATCGGTGAATCTGGCGTAGGAGTTCCTGCAATCGAGGTGACCGGTTTTGCAGTAGATGAACTGGATCGGGTAGAACGCTTGGACGACGAACTGCTCTTCTTCTGTTTGTCAGAAGATTTCTTCGAGCTCGAGCTTTTCTTAGAATTCGAGTCCGCCTCTTCATCATCGTCGTTCACTTTTTTCTTGATATCATCAGAATCCTCTTCGTCCGAATCTGACGAATCCGCTACGGATGACGAACTTTCGTTCTGCTGAGAAAGGTTACCCACTTCGTCGTCCGACACCTTCACAGAAGAGGAAGAGTCATCCGAGCACGCGATTGCCAGCAATGCGGCACAGCCCAACGCTAAAAACCATTTTTTCATAGAAAAATCCTCATGTTCTCCTATTAAAGATATACTATTTCGACACGAACGGCAATGCTATCACCTAGTCCAACATGATGGTGAACGGGCCATCGTTGACAAGGCTCACCTGCATGTCGGCACCAAAGCGTCCCGTTTCCACGATGCCGACTTCCTTCCGACATTGTTCCACAACATACTCATACAATTCGTTTGCCAATTCCGGGTTTCCGGCGCCATTGAACGTAGGACGGTTTCCCTTGTGGCAATCGGCATACAGAGTAAATTGCGAGACAATCAGTAACGAGCCGCCGACATCCTTGATAGAGAGGTTCGTCTTGCCGTTCTCGTCGGCAAAAATGCGCAGAGATAGCATCTTGCGGATGAACCGATCGGCAATTTCGCGGGTGTCCGTCTCAGCCACACCAACAAGGACCAAAAAGCCTCGGCCATCTATTTTCCCGACGACCTCGCCATCGATTTTCACATCGGCCTGCGTGACCCGCTGGATCAAAAACTTCATACAAACTCCTCAAAAAACTCCTTGATTTTTTCGACATTCCGTGTTTCCGTCAGCGCAAGACGCAAGAGGACTGCGGCTTTCTGCGGCGGGAGCGAATATGCCGGAATCGTGCCGGGAACAAGCAACCCTTCGGGCATTACCGTTCCGCGCCCGATACGTGAAGCAACGACGACCGGCACGTTCACACGGGCAAGTGCATCCGCCCATTCCTTGCTGAACTCACCAGCACCGGCGCCCGCAATGACAATCCCGGCGGAACGTTGCGCTGCGAATTCGAGCAGAGCCGAATCCGCATCGGCATGGAAATACAGCACGGCGACTTTCGGCAACTCGGAAAAGCCTTCAATGGAGAACTTGGGCAACACGCTCCCGCATGCCGAGCCGATAGCGTCGAACGCATCGAGGTCGTTCGCATGGACCTTCTGAACACGCCCCGCATCGAGCACCTTCCCCGCAAAGGCAACGCACACGCCACGGCAAGCGGCGCCGTTACAGCCCGCGGCGATGCCAACGGCAAAGCACAAATTCGCCGGACCGTCGGGTGCAAGCGAAGTGGCAGGCCGCATGGCCCCCGTCAGCACAACGGGCTTTTCTACATCCAGCACGAGACTCAGGAAAAATGCGGTTTCTTCCATCGTGTCCGTCCCGTGCATCACGACAACGCCGTCGACATCCCCGCGTTCACAAGCTGCCTGGATGCGGTTTGCCAGGGCAATCCAAATCTCCGAATTCACGTCGTCGGAATTGATATTACACACCTGCTCCACTTCCAATTCGGCAAGGCCGGATAGCCCCGAAACCGATTTCACCAGTTCCACACCGGAAATGGAACCGGAACGGTAGCCCAGATTCTCGCCGGGCTTCCCGGCACCGGCAATCGTTCCACCCGTAGCGAGCACCACAATCTTTTTCATCTGCACCCCCTACCTCACCTGGTCCAGCAACTGCGCTGCAGTCAGGCCGTAATGTTTTTTCAAGGCGCCGTCAGTCCCGAGTGTGTACAAATCCTGGATGCAGGCACGCAACTTGCGGACCGACTCGACAGCGCGTTCGTCCCCGCGCGTAACACCATCGCGATACAGCAAAGCCTCTACCATCCTCTGCGAATACCAGTAGAGCCGAGTGGCCACGGCGGAGTTTTCCTGGTTCACGAACGGCTGCGTCAACATTTCCAAATCAGGAACGGGGCCTTCGGGCCGCGGTTTGTCGTTACGCGAGGCATCAACCACCTGGGCAATGCCCTCGTTCAGCCAAAGCGGGACCTTGGCGCGGGTCATTGCGCGGACAAAGGCGTGTGTCAACTCATGGAATAGCATCGGGCGGTACACTTCGCGGTACTGCATCACATTGACCGGGACGCGCAATTTGCCGTCGAAGACGGCCCCGACCCAGTCGGGTCGCGGACCCACGCCCTGGTATTCCGAGGATTGATAGAGCACCAGTCCCATCTTGTTCGCCGGCCTGAAGTCGAAAAGCCGGCTCAGGGAATCGTAAGCCACCTCGAGGACGCTCAAAGCCTCCAGGATATCGTTCAAGGCAGGAGTTCCCTCGAATTCCAGACGGAAATGGTCCGACGATTCAAGTTTGAGTTCGCGCATTTCGCGCATGATTGTCTGGGACTTTTCCTTGAGCACCTTGAAATCGGCACCGTCGTTTTGCAACGAATCCACATACCGAATGCACTCCTCGTAACGTTCCTGTTCAAAAAGGATTCCCGCCAGATGGAGTTGCAAGTTCGCATCGTCTGGGGTCTCCTCAAGCAAAGCACGGATTCCCTTTTCGGCACATATCCAATCCCCCGAGGCAAGGCAATCGTTCGCCTCGATCACCAGAGAATTGTGGTGTTCGAATTCAGCCCGCTGGTCCGAAATTTCCTTAATCTCGCGAATCGCAAAAAACAATGTCGCAAGGCACAGGATTAACAGAAAAATCACGCGTTTATTGTGCATTTTCTCACATTCCGCCTTAACAAATCGTCAAAAAAAATAGCCTTATGGTATTATTCTCTTTCTTTCAAATTTAAGTATATTTTAAACAAATCATGGAGTATGTCATGGCAGAAATCTTTGACTATGATGACTACCGGGATATGATCAAGGATTACTACCAGGAGCATAAGAAAAAGAACTCCCTGTATTCCTTCAACACTCTCGGAAAAATGCTTGGGCTGGACGCCAGCCACGCGTACTACATTGTACAAAAAAAGCGCAACCTGCCCGTCCATGCAGTACCTGCAGCCAAGAAGATGCTCGGGCTCGAAGGTCGTGCTGCCACGTATTTCGACCTGCTGTTGGTCGCCTCCCGTACAAAATCCGAAAAGAAGAAAGCCGAAATTATGCAGAAGGCCTTCCAGCTCCGCGACGTCAAGCGTCATATGCTGGAAGACACCGAAATCAAGTACCTGAGCGAATGGTGGACCGTCGTCGTCCGCGCCCTGGTCGAAGTCAAGCACGGCAATATTGACGTTGCCGAAATTGCCAACAGCCTTATCCCGCCCATTACCGAAGAACAGGCCCAGACCAGCCTGGATATTCTCAAGTCCCTGGGCTTCATTAAACCCATAAATGACAATCTTGTCAAGATTTCGGACTCCCATATTACCATCCAGGGGGCCGAAAAAGCGGAGGCTATCCGCAGTTTCCAGTCAAAAGTCATGCAATTTGCCATTCGTTCGCTGACAGAAATCCCCCCAAGCGACCGAGATGTTTCTACAATTACCATGGCGGTTGACGCCAAGGGGTTTAGCGACATAAAGAACATGATTCGAGAATTTCGGAAAGAATTGCAGATTCGCGTAGACAAGTGCAGCGTCCCGGACCGAGTGATGCAGCTCAATCTTGCCCTTTTCCCGGTTGCCATGAACAACAGGAGGAAGTCAAAATGAGATTCGCATCGAGACTACTCTTATTGCTCCCCCTGGGGCTGATGATGTCCTGCGACCGCAGCGACACGGCTGGCAACACGACCGAAATCGAAAACGCTATTGCCATCAGGGTATTCGACGGGGATAGTCCGGCACACGGAGTCGCCTACCGAGTGCTGCCTTCATGGTTCGTCGCCGACACCAACGAAACGGCGATTGACAGCGAATACGTCTACACAGGCGAAACCGACGAAGACGGATGGATGCACATCGACGGGCATCCGGAAGGATCCTTCACCGTCCAGTTCAGCAAGAACAAGTATTCCATTGTCGCGACATACACGCTTGACAACCTGACACCCCACGTCACCATCGACAGCGTAACGCTTGCCAAGCCTGGTACCATCAAGGGCCGCGTTGACCTGCCGGACTCCGCGAAATACGCCTGGATCTACATGCAGGGTATCGAAAGGGTCGAAAAGACTGACCGCAAGGGCGCCTTTGCCATCAGCAACTTGCCCGCCGGCGACCTCAAGCTCAAGGCCTGGGTCCCCAATATCCAGAAGTTCATCGCAGAGGCAGAAGTGTCCGTGCCCGCAAACGATACACTCGACGTGGGCAACGTTTCCGACACCACCGACGAAGTCGTGTTCAAGAGGACGATGAAAATCAATCCACGTGAATTGATTTCCAGCTGGATGCGTCCATTACCGATACCGACCGTCCTCATCCTGCGCCTCGATTCCACATTCAACTTCTTCGAGACCACAGAAGACGGAAGGGATATTCACCTGCTCGACAACGACGGCAATCCGCTTCCCATCGAGATTGACTCCTGGGACAAGGACATCCAGAGCGGTGTGATTAATATCCGCATCGAATCCAAAGCCGACACTGCAAAGCTCTGGACGCTCGAGTGGGGAGATTCAACCGAAGCCCCGCAAAAAAGAGCCGATGTATGGGAAGACCTTAGCGACTCCCTCATCTGGGCATTAAATACCGTCCAGATACTCGATTTCGAGAGTGGCACCTACAAGAACGACCTTCCCTCGCCGCTGACACCAAAAGACTGGTACGTCCAGGCTCATGACGGAGCCACCGTCTACGATTCCGTCGCAGAAGACATCCGCAAAGGAGTCATCGATTCCGGTGGCGGAGCTTTCGAATCCAAGGTTCTTCAGGTAAACTACAAAGCAGAAAAACCGGAATACGTTGTCATCGGCACGCGTATCTCGGACATTCCACATGATTTGAGCCGCCTCGATTCTGTCGAAGTATGGATCAAGACGGATGGAAAGATCGAGATTATCCTTGAAACAATTATCGAATCCGACACCAACTTCAAGGCCACGTACAAGACGGAAGGTAACGGAAGTTGGAAACGCTACGCAGTGCGTCCGCAGGATTTCGACACGAAAGATACAGTGAAATACCACGGCTGGGATGTCACGAGAAATCGGATAACTAGGTTTACAATCTTCGCCTATGACGGGAGCAGTATCCTAGTCGACAACGTAAGGATGTACGGCATCAACCGGGACGACTTGAAGTAGTTACCTGTTCCGACCCCCCGTGACATCGATTAGCCATTTTCGACCATTTTTTTCTACGCTGATAAACACCTTATGGCGTTTTTCATCGTAGATAAGATGGCCGTTGTTTTTGGAGGAGTATCTTATGGCTAATTCCGTGGATTTTGAATTGTGAATAGCAGTCGTTGAAGTATCTGCAGCAACCTTCGAAGTATCTGCAACAGAAACAGAAGAATCCTTCACAGACGAATCAGCGGCAGCAACCGTAGTGTCTTTTGCCGAAGTATCAGCCGGCGGAACTTCCGGCTCGGCCTTCTTCAGCAGTTCGAGCATCTTTTCGGCATAGCGTTCACCGAACGTTTCGTAACCCTGACGCGTAAAGTGGAGCGTATAGTTGGGCTCCTTCAACGCGGGGCATCCTTCTGCCGAAATGAGATGACCATTAGGGATTAGACTCGCCGCTTCGGCAACTGCACTGTTTCGCCAGCCCAGATCTCCACCCGCAGCGGTTGTTGCCAGTTCCCCAACAAGGATAGGCACCTTTGTCGAGTCTAATCCCAAATCCTTAATAAGATCGTCGTAAACTTTCTTGACACGCTTGGGCCAGTCGTTCATCTGGTAGTCCGCCTCGCCCTGATGGAAAAGGAACCCCTTGATGACGCCCTTTTCCTTTGCAATCTTTCCCATTTCCACAATGCGCTTGTAGAGGTCGCCACCGTATTCGTCCAGATACTGGATCCACCACGTGTCGCCCTTGTTCTTTGCATTCTGGACATACGTTTTGTTGCGGTCCTTGTCGAACAAGTCGATGCTCTGGCCGCCAATGGCGATGTTCGCGACAGCAATCTTGATGCTGTCGGGCAATTCCTTCACCATCTTGCGGCCGAAAATATCCACGATGCCCACCTTGGAAGCACTATGCCCCATTGGCGGTGCAGCAGGGTAAAACTCTCCAACCTTTTGATTCGAATGGTTTGCCGCACGCAAGACCAGGAAGCGCGGATCCTCCGCACGGTCGGCTGCGGTCACATCCGCCTGACCGGACATATTGGACTGCCCATAGGCAAGATAAATATGGAGGTTCGGGTCCTGGGCAAAGCTCAAGGAAACTGTAGCAGCAACAACAAGCGCAGGAAAAATAGATTTATGCATTTTATTTCTCGTACAAACTAACGAGCCCTATGGGTAAAACTCTTCGTCATGAGCACAGAACCATTGGAACTGAGCACCATGGCAACGAACTTTCCGGAACGCGGAATCAATCCGCCATTCTCGCCCAAGACACTGACCAAGTGACCCTGGAGGTCGAACAGCTTGACTACGGCACCTACAGGAGCTCCGGACAGAGCGAGGAAATTACCGACAATATCGATTTCGGCAACAGGAGCAACACCTCTCACAGCCGAGAACAAAGGCTTCTTGGTGGAATCGGTTGCAGAAGTATCACCCGGCGTAGTCTTAGTCGAGTCATCCACAGAAGGCGTCGTCGTAGAATCCCCAGGAGGCGTTGTCGTGGTGGACGCTTCGTACTTGATGGTCGGAGTTTCCCAGTCGATCCAGTCAGCATAGTTGTCTATCTTGAAACCCTTACCATTAGTGGGCTTCACGTGGATATCCGTGTTGGCTTCCTTATTGCGGAGGAACTTGTCAACAAACGCGGTCACCGATTTGGTCTGGCTCGAAGCCGCCTGGCAATGTTCGTGACCACCGGTAAAGTCGAAACCGATACGGTCCTCGATGCCCATGGCCTTCCACACTTCGGTCGCCGCCATCATGGACTTGTAACCCGATTCGTCGCCAAGCCATTCGTAACCGGGGTTACCGAGAGCAATCACTGCACGCGGGGCAATCATCGCGATAAGTTCGTGGTGGTCGTGCGGGAGCTTGTAGGGATCCTGACGCTGCAGGCTCTGCATGAACCAGCTGTAGTTCGTATTGTCGATTTTTTCGATGTTCGTGCCGCGCTTGGCAAAATCATCCGAGGTACGCCAGGAGTTGATGCCACCGCCACCCGATTCCTGGGCAATGGTAAGCGTCACGCGTTCATCAAAGGCTCCTGCAAAGAGGGCCATCTTGCCCGCGTAGGAACAACCCGTCACCGCAATTTTGCCCATGTCAAGATGATGTTCTTCGGCAATCAGTGCAAGGCCGTCAATCAGGCGGCTCACGCCCCAAGACCATGCAGAATAGTCACCATTGGAATTTTTGTCACCGTAGAACTTGTAGAAACCTACGCCCGTGTCCTTCTGGCCGTTCATGGAATATTTGGCCACCTGGTCATGGCTGAAGGGCACCTGAACAAAGCCGCTAAAAATGCTAGAAGAAAGCGAGCCCGTACCGCTATTCATACCTATGATAATCGGATGCGGGCCCTCTCCAGAAGGAATACTGAACTTGGAAGTAATCGTCGCGGTCTTGCCACCTTCCTTGACTGTCACCGTGAGGGTGCCACCGCTATACGTTGCCGTAACATCAGAAGGAATCGGCTTCTCGCCAATCTCGTACTTTTCGATATCCGCCTTGATTTCATTGCGGCGTTTGCTCCAGTCGTCGAAAGTAGCGACCTTGGATCCGTCATTGAATTCGAACGGATTGGGCAATTTTTTATTTTCCTTGAGCTCGCCAGCCTTGGCGCCCAAGTCCTTGCCACGGTTTTCCGTATCGAAATTGAGGGGAACCTGAGAGAATGCGTAACCGCATAAACCCAGAACAACTGCACTTATAACGGCACTACGCATAAACGGTCCTCCAAAAACCAAAGGAACTCCAAACCAACAGCTCTAAACCAACCCCCTAGAAGCCTAGGGATGTATATAACTTATCTATTTATATGAGCAATCACGCAGAATCGGATTTTTGGATTATTGACAAAATGTCAAAAAACGAAACATGGATAATTTCAGCCACGTCCAGATAAAAAATGTTTACATTCGTTACCAACAGAAAACAGGGACCCTTAAACATTTGAGGAGGCAAGCACCACCAAAATTACTACCTTTGGGTCGGAAAAAGCGGGCGTTAGCCTGCACAAAACTGGAGATTATCATGGGTTTCAAATGCGGCATCGTAGGCCTCCCCAACGTGGGCAAGTCCACCATCTTTAACGCTATCACCAACGCCGGCGCCGAAGCCGCGAACTACCCCTTCTGCACCATCGAGCCGAACGTGGGCATGGTCAGCGTCCCCGACAGCCGCCTGGACGAACTGGTGAAGGTCTACAATCCCAAGTCCATCGTCCCCGCCGTCACGGAATTCGTCGACATCGCAGGCCTCGTGAAGGGCGCCGCCCAGGGCGAAGGTCTCGGCAACCAGTTCCTCACCCACATCCGCGAATGCGAAGCCATCATGGAAGTCATCCGCTGCTTCGACGACGAGAACATCGTACACGTGAGCGGTTCCGTAGACCCGGTCCGCGACGTGGAAGTCATCGAAACGGAACTTATCCTCAAGGACCTCGACTCCGTCGAGAAACGCCTTGCCACCGAAGCCAAGGGCGCCCGCACCGGTAACGCCGAAGCAAAGGCTCGCCTCGCCGCCTGCGAACTCTTGAAGAAGACACTCGAAGAAGGCCGCTCCGCACGCACCGTCATGAACGACAGCGACGAAATGATCGGCGTCGTCAAAGACCTCGCGCTCCTCACCGCCAAGCCGCTGTTCTACTGCGCTAACGTCAAGGAAGACGACATCCTCACAGGCAACGCCTATGTGGACCAGCTCAAGGAATACGCAGCCAAGAATGGTCACGAAGTCATCGTCATCAGCGGAAAGATCGAAGAAGAACTCTCCGCCATGGAACCCGCCGACAAGGCTGAATTCCTCAAGGAACTTGGCATGAAGGAATCGGGCCTCGACGCCGTCGTGCGCAAGGGCTACGAAATCTTAGGCCTCCGCACGTTCTTCACCGCCGGCGAAAAGGAATGCCGCGCCTGGACGTTCCATGCAGGCTACAAGGCCCCGCAGTGCGCAGGCGTCATCCACACCGACTTCGAACGCGGTTTCATCCGTGCCGAAACGCTGAGCTACGCAGACTTCCTCAAGCACGGCAGCTGGAACGCCGCCAAGGAAGCAGGCCTTGTCCGTACCGAAGGCAAGGACTACCTAGTACAAGATGGCGACATCATGTACTTCCTGTTCAATGTGTAGGTGAGGCTCGGGGCTAGATCCCCCAAGTTCAATATTCGAAATTTAAGCCGGCGAGTTTAGGCTTTTTTTGCCTTTTTCTTTGCGCGGACTTCCTCGACAATCGGGCGTATAATCACGGCAAGGTTCATCGCGGAACCTACCAGGATTAATGCGCTCGCGGCATAGATGCCGACTCCGGGATCTACTTTCAGCATCGGGATGCCCATAGCCGAGCATAGCCCGCCCAGCTGCATCAGCATAGCCCACAGCGAGAACATGGCGAGCATGCCCATCGTAAGCGAGCCAAGCGGAGAAATAAAAGTAAACGCAGCGGCAAGCAACACGGCGATCGCGATTCCCCACAGATAACTCATCGGTTCCATCTTCGGGAAATTCGGCATGATCGAGGTGAGCTTTTTCTGCGTTGCCTCGTTTTTGTCAATCATATTGTGGAGTTGCTTGGACGCATCGGATGCAAGGGATTCATCCAAATTAAGACCCAGTGCCAAATCATAGACGCTCGCTTCCAAAATCGGCTTTGACTGCGCCTCGTCAAACGAGCACGACACATTTGCAAGCGGCATCAGCAACGCAAGCAGTACAAGCAAGTAAGGGACTGCTATTATTTTCTTGAAAAAGCTGAATTCCTTCGAATCCTTGAAAGACTTTTTTTCCTGTTTATTATCCACTTTACTTTCCATCTTTTTTCTGGATTGCCTTTTGCGGGAACACGCAGCGGAAACCAATCCGGTCAGACCAATAACGCGGATCCTCGTCATCGGTTTCAACCAAGTTTATGTCCTTTTCAGAATCCTTCCAGGAACCGCCCTTGAACACGCGCAGGTACCCGAACATAGAACCTGTCGGGTTGGAACGTTCCTGCCAGAACGATATCGGGAAATGCCTGTCACGCGTCCATTCAGCCACGTTACCCGACATGTCGGAAAGTCCCCATGCGTTCGGTTTCCTCTTGCCCACCGGCTGCGGACCGTAGGCTTCAGAATTCTTGCCCAGCTTGTAAGAATTGTCCCTGTAGACCGCATAGTTCGAGGGATCCGGAACATCGTCAAGCACCCAAAGAGCACCTTCGTTGTTGTCGGCGCGTCCAGCAAATTCCCATTGGGCTTCGCTAGGCAAATCACCACCCAGCTGCTCACAGAATTCCTTCGCAACGGTCCATGTCACATTATGTACAGGCTTCATGTCGCCCTTGAACTTGGAACGGTCTTCGACACGCTGAGCAGAATCCCGGCGAGACATCACCTCGGCAAAGAACTTCTGCGTCACTTCCGTCGCGTGTATCGCAAACGGGGACATGTCAACCACACGGCCCTTGTAGCGGAACGAACCGGAATCAATCATCACCACATCGCCATGGAAGGCATCATGGATAATGCGAGAATCCTCGGAAGAAGAAGACGGCGGAATGACAATTAATTCGGGGACAGAAGAAGAGGACGAAACCGGCTGCGCCGACGAAGAAGACTCGACCGGCTTCGGATGCAGCCAATCCTGAACTTCAGTCTGTTTCAAGATGTAGGAAGGCAAGATGAAATCGCCTTCACCCGGATAGATTTGCCCCCCGAATTCAAATTCCATCTTCACATAGCGGTAATGGTGACGGCTAGACACGACATCGTTCTGGTATATCCAGACCGGCTTGTCGTTCTGCAGCGAGACAATCATGTTCACCTTGCCTGCACGAATCAGGGTAATCAAATTCTCGGCATCCATCCCGAGCGCCTTGCCAGTCCACTTGAAATCGTAACGATCGCCAGGGTGGCCAATGACAAGTTCAATCTTTTCAGCCGGGACCTGAGGTGCTTCCGGCTGGGCAGCAGGTTCAGTACCTTGTGCTACCGGAGCAGGAGGTTCCTGAAGCGGAGCGGGAGGATTAGACTGGTCGGGCATCTGAACCGATGCCGGGCTCAATTCCGCAGAATATTCCGGAACGGCAATCGGGTAGACCGGGTTCACTGTATTCGGCCAAACATACATGCGGCTTTCCAGCGCCTGCAAGCTATCGAACTTGTGTTTGAACGCTGTTTCCAGCGCGACAACTTCAGCATTTTGTCCCTTCTTCCACATGCCGTAAGCCTCGTTGCGCTTCGACGTATAGCGGGCGACGTAATTGCGGTATTCCATGGAAGACGGAGATGTCATGAATGCAGAAGCGCTCTTCTGCTTCGGATAAAATTTGTAGAATGCAGATGAATCCGCCGATTTAATTTCTCCCTGCGTTTCAGCAGTAAAGCGGTCGTACAGTTCTTCTGTTTCCTGCAGGTTTGCCGCAGCGTCCAGCATCTGTTTGTTCACGGACAACTTCGGAGCGGCATTTCCCGAAACCGCAGCAGAAACAAGCTTCGGAGCAACAACTTGAACAGAGGCCGACTTGACCGACACCATTTCTGCATAAGGCATGCAACCATCTTTCATGAAGATAAAGGTGTAAAGGCCAGCATCGACCGGATGTAAATAGCGCACACCCTTCTTGACAGAAATATCCTCGGATGCAATTTCGGTCTTACCATCACCCCAGTTCAACTCGATAATAGACGGAGTTTCACTTTCCTTCAACAACTGCCAACGGCCATTCTTGAAAAAGAACAACTTGGGCAAACGCGTAGAATAGATGTATTCCTTGTCAAAATAGATATCGGTTTCGTCCTGGAACGCCTTGGAATTTCCCGTGGCATAAAAACGCATCAGCACGACCTCGCCCACCTTCAGCCTATTTTCAGAAAGGCTGAACGCATGGACTTTCACAAAGTTTTCCGAATTAATCGTTCCCGCAAACCACTTGTATTCCTTCGACCCCTTTTTCTGACGGAGGTAAATCGTATTTTCCTTCAACGGAAAACCCGGCTGGATAGAAAGCACGCCCTTCGGGAGATCGATTATCTGACCAGCAGTCGGTTCCATCTTGGCGCCGACCTTGAACTTGTCCAATGTGATCTTATAGTTGTTATCACCCGCAGCAAAAAGAAATGCGGGTACAACTAAAAGCAACGCAAACAAATGAAGGAAGCGCATAAAAACTCCTTTGTGGTCTTTCGGCATAAAGATATATTTTTGCTTACAACAAATTTACAAAAGGGTCCCATTTGGCCCCATTTTGAGCAAATATCCACCTTCGGCACCCCCAACAGGTCCTAATTCGACTTTCCAGTCAGCCAGACGGATAATATCGGGATGGTGCTCAATGATAATCACGGTAGCCCCACGGGCCGAAAGTTTGCGCAACTGGTTCCAAAGCGTCTGGATATCCTTGAGGTGGAGCCCGGTGGTCGGTTCATCAAGCAAGTAGACCATTTCGGTTGCAGGGCGCTTGGCAAGCTCGGCCGCCAGTTTGAGGCGTTGGGACTCACCTCCACTCAAAGTCGTAACCGACTGGCCCAGTTTTACGTACGGGAGCCCCACGTCGCGCAGGCATTCGAGCTTGGGCAAAATTTTCGGCTGGTCCTTGAAGAACTCGCAGGCTTCGGCGACGCGCATGTCGAGCACGTCGGCGATGTTCTTGCCCTTGAAGGTGACGGAGAGCGTTTCCTGGTTGTAGCGCTTGCCGCCGCAAACATCGCAGACTTCCCACACGTCGGAGAGGAAGTGCATCTCGATGGCGACAGCACCGCGGCCCTCGCAGGCCTCGCAGCGGCCTCGAGCCAAGTTGTAACTGAACCGCCCGTAATCGAAGCCCTTCAACTTGGCCTGCGGCAACTTGGCGAACAGCCTACGGATGTCGTCAAGTACGCCCGTGAAGCTCGCGGGCGTGCTGCGAGGCGTACCCGAAATCGGGCTCTGGTCCACCAGCAACACTTCGCCGCTCTGCTTCTTGCGACCGCGGGCCTGGAACTTCTTCTTGAGCCGCGGGAAAATCTCGTCCATCACCATGGAACTCTTGCCCGAACCCGACACGCCGCAGACCACGCTGATAGCGCCCTTCGGGAACTTTACAGACAAATTCTTCAAGTTGTTGTGCTTGAGTTTTTCGAACTCGTAGAATTCCGTAGAATCGGTAATGGGGCGTGCAGCAATCTCGTTTGCCATCGGGATGGTATGCGTGAGGTACTTGACCGTCTCGCTGCGCGGGAACTGCTGCAAGGCATACGGCTTGGAAAGTTGTTCCGGAGAACCTTCGGCGACGACCTCGCCACCGAACTCGCCCGCCGCCGGGCCCATGTCGATGATGTGGTCGGCGGCCTGCATCATCTTCATGTCGTGTTCCACCACCACGAGCGTGTTGCCCAAGTCGCGCAGGCGGTAAAGCGTATCCAACAGCATTGCGGTATCGCTTTCGTGCAGGCCCACCGTGGGCTCGTCAAGCACGTAGAGCACGCCTTCGAGACCGCTACCGATCTGGCTTGCAAGGCGGATTCTCTGGGATTCACCGCCGCTGAGCGTGTCACCCGCACGGTCGAGGCCGATGTAGCCGAGACCCACGCCCTTCAAGAAGTTGAGACGCCCGACAATTTCACGGAGCAAGGGTTCCGCAACCGTCATCTTGCCGTCAGCGTTCTTGTCACCCTTGAAATTGTCGCGCTTGAAATTCTCGTTGCTGAACCACTCGTACGCCTGGGCGATGCTCATGTGGTTCACGTCCATGATGTTCTTGCCGCCGATGCGCACCGCGAGATATTCTGGCTTGAGGCGTTCGCCGTGGCAGTCCGGGCAGACATGGCCATCGTAATCGTGACCGAGGCCAAGGCAGGTTTCGCAGGCGCCCCAGTGCGTGTTGAAACTGAAGTGCTTCGGGTTCAGCGCCGAATCCATGTACCAGCCGCAATCGGGGCAGCCCGGCTTTTCGGAGCAGGCGATACGGTTCTTTTTGCCGGAAGCATCGGCCTCGCTTTCCACATAGAGGATTCCGTTGCCGTCGCGGTAGCCGCGTTCAAAGGCTTCCACCAGGCGGGCGCGGTTCTCTTCCTTCACCACCACCGTATCGACGACGGCGAACAGTTGCTTTTCGCGGGTCGGAATTTTCGGCAGGGGAAGTTCCACAAGCTTGTCACCGAAATAAACCTTGCGGTAGCCTTTTTCCGTGAGAATCTTGGAAAGCTTCAATACGTCCTTGATTTCGAACGGAGCAAGCACCGTGACTTTTTTGTTCAGGTCACGGTCGAAGGCGTATTGCATCAGGTCGCCCGCGCTGTACGAAGCCACAGGCTTTCCGCATTTTAAGCAATGCGGGGTGCCGACCCTCGCCCAGAAGATGCGGAAGTAGTCATAGATTTCGGTGAGGGTCGCCACCGTACTGCGCGGGCTCTTGCTCGCACTCTTCTGGTCAATCGCAATCGCCGGCGCCAATCCCGAAATGGAATCGATGCTCCCGTGGTCGGGGCGCCCGAGGAAGCGGCGGGCATACGTGCTCAAAGTTTCGACAAAGCGGCGCTGGCCTTCGCTAAATAGCGTATGGAACGCGAGGCTCGACTTGCCGGAGCCTGAAACGCCCGTAACGACCGTGAGTTTGTGGCGCGGAATCGTCACGTCGATGTTCTTGAGGTTATGCTTGCGAGCGCCATGCACCTCGATATCGAGCGACAAGTCTTCGCCGCCCTTGAGCGTCCGGTCAAAATGATGGTTCTCGCCATGCTTTTTCGCAAGCACCGGCGCGAGGTAGCGCCCCGTCTCGAACTTCTTGCTCTTGGCAATCTGCTCGGGCGTCCCCGTCGCAATCACGCGACCGCCGTGAACGCCAGCATCCGGGCCCAAATCGATAATCCAGTCGGCGCACTTGATAACGTCCAGGTTGTGTTCGATAATCACGACGCTGTTGCCGAGACTGCGCAAGCGATTCAAACAATCCATGAGCTTGCGGATATCTTCAAAGTGCAAGCCCGTCGTCGGCTCGTCGAGCAAGTAAAGCGTCTTGCCGGTGCCCGGGCGGCGCAATTCCGAGGCAATCTTGATTCTCTGCGCCTCTCCCCCGCTCAGCGTCGTCGAAGGCTGACCCAGAGTGAGGTAGCCGAGACCCACTTCCACGAGCAAGTTCAACGGTTCAGCAATCTTCGGGATGTCCTTGAAGAATTCCGCCGCATCGGCAATGCTCATGTCGAGAATTTCGGAAACGTTCTTTCCCTTGAAATACACTTCGCGCGTCGCGTCGTTAAAGCGCTTGCCGCCGCACACTTCGCAAGTCACCTGCACGCTCGGCAGAATGTGCATGTCCACGACTTTCACGCCCGCGCCTTCGCAAGCATCGCAGCGGCCGCCCTTCACGTTGAAGCTGAAACGGCTCTTGCTGTAACCGCGAATCTTGCTTTCTTCCATGCTCGCGAAAAGGTCGCGCACATCGTCCCAAATCTTGGTGTACGTCGCCGGATTGCTTCGCGGCGTGCGGCCAATGGGCGTCTGGTCGATTTCAATCACCTTGTCAATATTCTCGAGGCCTTCCAGGTGGTCGAACTTGCCCACCGGTTCCTCGGAATTGAAGAACACGCGGGCCAATTCGCGGCGCAGAATCTGGTTGATGAGCGTGCTCTTGCCGGAACCCGAAACGCCCGTAACGACAGTCAACGCGCCGTCGAGCGGGATTTCTACATCAATGTTCTTCAGGTTATTTTCGGCGGCACCGCAAATCTTGAGCTTGGGCGTATTCTTGTCAATCTTCTTGCGCTTTGCGGGAATCTCGATCGCCTTGCGGCCACTCAGGTACGCGCCCGTGAGCGAAGCCTTGTTCTTTTCCAGTTCCTCGACGGTTCCTGCAGCAATCACGCGGCCGCCTTCCACACCGGCACCCGGCCCCACGTCAATCACGCAGTCCGCATGGCGCATGGTGTCTTCGTCGTGTTCCACGATTATCAGGGAATTCCCCTGCGCGCGCAAATGTTCCAGCATCCCGAGCAGTTTATCGTTATCGCGGGGGTGGAGCCCGATGCTCGGCTCGTCGAGCACGTAAAGCACGCCCTGCAAGCCGGCGCCCACGGCGCTCGCCAAGCGAATGCGTTGGGCCTCGCCACCGCTCAGCGTAGAAGCCTTGCGGTTAATCGTCAAATAACCGAGCCCCACCGCATTCAAGAAAGAAAGTCGCCCACGAATTTCCTTCAAAATCTCCTTGCCGACGCGCTTTTCTTTTTCGGACAAGTCAATCTTGTTGAAAAAATCCACCGACTTCTCGACAGACCATTCCGTCATCTCGGTCAGGTTCACGCCATGGAACGTGACCGCGTTCGCCGTGCGGTTGATTCGCGTGCCGTGGCATTCGGGGCAAACGCCAATCTGCATGTACTTGCGGAAGTGGTAAATGTGCCACATGTCCCACAGTTCCTGCATAATCGGGATAATGCCGCGTTCCGATTCGCTGGGCGTGCCGTACAGCACGGCATCCTGCTGCGCCTTCTTGAGTTTGTTCCACGGCGTATCGAGCGAAAAATGCATCTCGTTCGCGATGTTCCTCAAGTTGCGGCGCCCGAAGTCGCTGAAAATCAGCGTACCGTCGTCCTTCTTGATGGTCGCGATGCAGCCTTCCTTGATGGACTTCGTCTTGTCCGGGATAATCAAGTCCAGGTCGAACTTGTAACTTTCGCCCATGCCCTTGCACGCGGGGCAGCGGCCCTTCGGATCGTTAAAGCTGAAAAACCGCGGTTCCAGTTCCGGGATGGAGATGCCGCACTTGGGGCAAGCGAGGAGCGTTCCCTGCAAGCGATATTCTTCCTTGCCCTCGCCAGCCGACAGCAAAAAACTCACCAACTTTCCGTCAGTCAGCTTCAGCGCGCCTTCCAGCGCCTCGCGCAAGCGGCTCATGTTCTTGCGTTCAAGCGTCAGGCGGTCAATCACCGCCTCAATCGTGTGCTTCTCGTAGCGCACGAGAGCCGGGACATCTTCCAGGCGGTAAATCGTCCCGTCCACGCGGGCACGCACAAAGCCGTTTTCCTTGAGCTCGGCCAACTCCTTGCGGTATTCACCCTTGCGCTCCTGCACAATCGGGGCCATCACCGTAATCTGCTTGCCCTCGTCGCTCACATACAAGTTATCGACAATCTGGTCCACCGTCTGCGCCTGGATCACGCGCCCGCAATCGGGGCAGTGCGGCACGCCCAATCGCGCAAACAGCAAGCGGTAATGATCCAGAATCTCGACCACCGTCCCCACCGTAGAGCGCGGGTTACGGTTCACCGTCTTCTGGTCAATGGAAATCGTCGGCGAAATACCGCGCACGCTCTCCACCTCGGGGTGCTTCATACGGCCAATGAACTGACGCGCATACGCCGAGAGTGACTCCACGAAACGACGCTGGCCTTCCTGGAACACCGTATCGAACGCGAGGCTCGACTTGCCCGAACCGGACACGCCGGTCACCACCACGATGGAATCGCGTGGAATGGAAAGATTCACATGCCTAAGGTTATGTTCGTGCGCGTCGCGTATCTCGATGGATTTGGTCATGCCCCAAAAATAGTAAACATTTGAGCAAGTTTCAACAAAACATCCGCAAAAAGCCCGCATAAAGCATTCAACGTATCACAAAAAAGATTCCTTGTAGTACATCAAGTCATCCAACGCAACACAATTCAAGTAGAATATCACACAACAGCAAACAAATCACAAAATAAAGAACAAATTTACCAAAAAATAATTTACACAAATTTACAACAAATTATACTATTTAATATAAAGTATATTATTCAATACAAAATATGTTTAATGTAGCAAATAAATTACTTTTTTCTTAACAACAAACTCACTTTTTTTTAACACCTGAATTTATTTTTTTTACAAGTTTGCAAGAAGCAAACAAAACCAAACATACAAAGGAGTTCTAATGAACAAGCACCTTATTTCTATCCTCGGTACTGCAGCGCTATTTGCCGCTTGCAGCAACGAATCCACACTCCAATCCATTGACAATCAGGCCGCATCAACAAATACAAGTACCGGCCTTGAATATCCGATATTCCTTTTCAGCGATGACGGCCAGCGCCTCACCATTGATCCGACCACAAAGGAGACCGTCCCGCAAAATCTTGACCGAAAAACCTTGGTGGTCAAAGATATCAACGCCTACTCCGAATTGGAGGAATCCTACATTAAGAGGCTCAACGAAGACGCCAATTACGATAAGTCCGTCCCAAGACCCGCTGATTACGTTTGCACAACGGAACTTCTCGCCATCAACGCAGATTACGACAAAGTCGTGAGCGAATCCGGCGAAGTATTCCTCGATGACGAAAAGTTGTTCAATGACTGTATCTATGCGGGCGATTCAAAAAACCTCGCAAGAAAATTCGTCTCCAACGACAACGACATTGATTCCGTTGTCTTTTATACAAAGGCGCTGAGCCGCCTTGTTGGACGCACTCGTATTATTGACGAAAGCAACCCCAACACTTACAAATGGCGAACAGCATTCCACGAAACATGGGCTCTTCACTATGTAAGCTACATGGGCCACATGATATACTACCCCGTCCTCGCTAATTACGTTCGCGTTGTCGGAAGAATGGTCAGGGACTGCGGATACCGCACATTCAATTACCAGACACGTCAATACGACATTGTTTCTTGCAACGCCACATTCCAAAGTGACTTTGAAGGCTTTTCAACAGATCACATAAACAACGGTGATGGCGATGATGCCCAGTGGAGAACTAACGCAAATGGGCTCGCTTCAGTAGCCAAGCACATGATGGTATTCCAAAATGACACTCTCATAGCCTCCTCCGCCTACAATCTTGTAGGTGATACCGCTCGCGATGTCGTTAAATCATACATCGATCCGCTTTTCTAATACGGAAAGACACATTTTTGATGATTTTCTCAAGAGAGCATCCTTCATTTGAAGGACGCTCTCTTGGAATATGGCAAGTAACCCATATCATCTTTTCCATCCTGAATCCCGCCATAACGAAATGGCGGGATTTCCCTTTTAGGAGAATTTCGCTTGACGGAACGAGGCGAATTTCGTATATTTGCTTCGCTCAATGGGGATATAGCTCAGTTGGTAGAGCGACAGGTTCGCAATCTGTAGGTCATGGGTTCGACTCCCACTATCTCCACTCGAAAGGCCGGCATCATCGCCGGCCTTTTGTTTTTTCTTTTTTCATCCCCTTCTTTGTATATTTTTTTATTACGCAGGGTATTATTGAACGTCTTTTTGCCTAGTTCACGTCCCTGCACCCCTTGATTATATATATTCTCACTATGCAAAATCGTTTTAAGCCCCGCGACCTTTTTATTGAATCGGGCTACGGTCCAAACTTTGGTGACCAGCTCATTCTCAATGCTTACCATCAACTTTTTGAAGGCGATCCCGTCGACGAACGGGTCTGCTTCGACGCGTCCGACGATATGTCGTACATCATCGACATCGGCCACGACGATATCCGGTCCGAGGGCATGAGCTACGGGATGTTCATAACGGCTTTGACCGACCACCCCGAAATGTTCCAGAAGCTTTGGAACTTCTCCCGCAGGTACCTGTACAACTCCGACGGACCGCACAAGGGCTACTTCTCCTGGCAGGTTTCCACCACCGAGTTCACCATGATGGACCCGGGCGCCGCACCGGACGGTGAGGAATACTTCGCCATGGCGCTCCTCATCGCGGCAAAGCGGTTCAACCGCCCCGATTACTTCGATGACGCCCTCAAGCTCATCAACGACATCAAGTACAAGCCGGTCAATGAACTCGTAGGCCCGATGATCGACCCCGAACGGAAACTGGTCAAGTTCTCCCCGGTCCTCGGCAACGACTTCACCGACCCGAGCTACCACACTCTCGCCTTCTACCGCGCCTTCGCGGAAGCGACCGGTGACAACACCTGGCTCGATGTCGCAGCAAGCAGCCTTGAATACCTGAAAAAGGCCGCCCACCCCGTTACGGCGCTCTTCCCGGACTACTCCGAATACGACGGCACGCCCAAGGCCATGCCCTGGTTCCCCGAGAGCGACAACTTCAGCGGCGACGCATGGCGCGTGGCGCTCAACCTGAGCCTCGACTACACCCTGTTCCACACGGACGAAGCCGAACGTGAAATCTGCACCCGCCAGCTGCACTACTTCAACGACCGCAGGCCCTACCTCTCGGACTACGCAGTCGACGGTTCCCCGTACCCGCGCCAAGGTCGTAACGCAACTCCGGGCCTTATTGCCATGAACGCGGCGAGCGCACAGGTATTGCCGGTCGGGAGCCCGCTTGTCGAGCCCTTCGTGGCCGACCTAGCGAATTTGGCCGTGCCCATCCGATTCTGGCGCTACTACGACGGCATGCTCTACCTCATCGGTTTGCTGGCCGCCACCGGGAAAATCGAAATTTAGCACATTCCCTTGTTTGCTATATTCCATATAAAGGAGTTAACTATGGATAAAAGAATCGTACTTCCGGGATTGGCTTTAGCGGCCATTCTTGCACTGACCGGCTGCGAAGAAGTCCGCGTCGAAAAGTTCCCGAGTGGCGCCGTCCGCTTCGAGACCACGTACGTCAAGGACAAGAAGCAGGGCATCGAAAAAGAATACTACGAAAGCGGCGTTCTCAAGCGCGAAACGAACTACGAAGCAGACCGTCGCCAGGGATTGACGAAGGAATACTACGAAGACGGCACGCTGCAAGCAGAATTCCCCTACGAGAACGGCTACATCGAAGGCACCGTCAACCGCTACCACAAAAACGGCAAGCTCGCCTCCAGCGCCCTCTACAAGCAGAACAAGCAAATAGAGTTCGGCAAGTACATGGACGAAAACGGCGAGCCAGCCACCAGCGGCAGCTACAAGGACCCGCGCGACGGCTACGCCTACGAATGGGTGCGCATCGGCACGCAGCTCTGGACCGCCGAGAACATCAACTACGCGACGGCAAGCGGATCGCTCTGCTACCAGTGCAACCACTGGGGCCGTCTCTACGACTTCGAAAACGCCCAGAAGGCATGCCCCGACGGATTCCACATGCCGAGCAAGGAAGAATGGCAAGTTTTGCTTGACTTCGCCGGTAAGGAACCCGGCATGAAGTTGAAAGCCGGCTACGGCTGGGACCCCATCAAGGGAACCGCCGAACGCGGCAACGGCAAGGATGAATTCGGATTCGGCGCCAAGGCCGGCGGTGCGCATTTCGCCAAGAGCGACGTGCCGCTCAAGGAACGCAAACTCGAAGAAGCCGGACAGAAGGCCTACTTCTGGACAAGCGAAGGCGAAGTCCTCACGTTCGTCACGAACAAGAACACCGCCAAGTTCGAGAAGTTCAATCCCGAATTCGGCGCCAGCCTCCGCTGCCTGAAAGACTAACTTTTAGTTGTTAAAACCAACAAAGCCCTCGGTGTAAAACCGGGGGCCTAATTTTTACTCAGAGCGAAGCGACCTCAAAGGGCCGCAAGGCCCGACCTCATGCCTCAAAGCTCTACGTCGTATATTCAGCGTTGATCTTCACGTAGCCATAGCTCAAGTCGCAGGTAAATGCGCTTGCGGATGCCTGGCCGATGTTGAGCACCAGCGTTACTTTGTACTCACGCTGGCGAACCACGGCGTGCAGGGCTGCCATCTGGGCTTCGTCGAGCTGGATGGGACGGCCTCCTTCGAGCACCTTGACGTCGCCAAAGTACAGGTCGGTATGTTCGGCCACCATATTGCAGCCGCTGGAACCGGCACTGCTGAGGATACGGCCCCAGTTCGGGTCTTCACCGAACATGGCGCACTTCGCAAGGTTGGACGTACCGATAAAGCGGGCCATGCGGAGCGCTTCTTCGTGGCTTTCGGCCTTCTCGATGCGCAGTTCAATAAGCTTGGTTGCGCCTTCACCGTCGCGCACGATATCCTTCGCGAGGCTCTGCATGATGAGCATGAGTGCTGCACGGAATTCACCCTGTTCGCTAAGGCTCAGGTCTTCGTAGCGGAGTCCGCTCATGCCGTTTGCAAGCAGGATGCAGGTGTCGTTGGTGCTGGTGTCACCGTCGACGGTAATCGCATTGAAGGAGTCGGCGATGTCGGCACGGAACTCTGCGAAAAAGTCGATGGGGAGAGAAATGTCAGTCGTAATGAAGGCGAGCATCGTCGCCATGTTCGGGTGGATCATGCCCGAACCCTTGCAGGCGCCGCCGATCGTCACCACGCCCTTCTCGGTGTGGATTTCCACGGCATGGCTCTTAAGTGCCAAGTCCGTCGTGAGGATGGCGCGGCCGAATTCTTCGGAAGCGTCGGCGTGGAGCTTTTCCACGAGTTTCGGAATGCCCGCTTCAATCTTGTCCATCGGCATCAGGTGACCAATCACGCCGGTGCTGCAAACGAGCACGCTCTTCGGAGCGAGATTCAAGGCTTCTTCGGTGAGGGTCGCCATGCGTTCGGCATCCTTGTAACCCTGTTCGCCAGTACAAGCGTTCGCGTTACCGCTGTTCACGACAACGGCCGTCGCAAAGTGGGCATGTTCAAGCGCAGCCTTGTCGTACAGGACCGGAGCCGCCTTCACCTTGTTCGTCGTAAAGACCGCAAAGCAGCGTGCGGCCTTCTCGCTCCTGAGGAGCGCCATGTCGGCGTTTCCGCTAGCCTTGATGCCAGCGCAGATTCCAGCCGCGGTGAATCCCTTCGGGGAACAGACACCGCCTTTTTCCAAGATATTGTACATACCATCTCCTAAAAAGAAGCCATCTTCATCATTGGGGGCAAAACAAAAGCCCGATAAATTTTTACCTTGTAGAGCATGGAAAAGAAGATCCCGTTTACACAAGAAGCCTATGACCAGCTCGTCAAGGACCTCAATAATTTAAAAAATGTAGAACGCCCCCGCGTCCTGCAAGAACTCATTGACGCCCGTGCACAAGGCGATTTAAGCGAAAACGCAGAATACCATGCGGCCAAGGAACGTCTTGCCGCCATCGACAACGTGGAACTGCCCAAGTTACAGGACCAGCTCGCCCGCGCCGAAGTCGTCGCCTTTGACGCCACCTCCGACACCATCAAGTTCGGAGCGACCGTCACCGTCAAGAACATCAAGACCAAGCGTGACGTCGTCTACCAGCTCGTCTCCCCCGAAAGCGTCGACGCCCTGAACGGAAAAATCAGTTTCAAGAGCCCCATCGGGGCAGCCCTCATGGGCAAGAAGCGCGGCGATACCGTCGAAGTCACGACCCCGAAGGGTGTCAACAAGTTCGAAATCATCGACTTCAAGTAATACAATTCCATGATTGTAGCGCTCATCGGAGACGACCAGTTTCTCAAGGACCAGCGGATAGAGAAGTTTCTGTCCGATTCCTTGGGTGACCGGAAAAGTGACCCCCTGGCCAAGCAGATTCTGTACGCCACGGACACGAACATTGCCTCCATAGCCGACATCGTCATCGAGTCGTGCGGCTCGGTATCCATGTTCGCCCCGGAGCAGGCCATCGTCGTGCGCAAGGCCGAAGCCCTCAAGGCCGACGACTGCAAGAGCCTCGCAAAATGGCTCTCGACCTCGCCGGATTGCAAACTGCTGTTCGACTTCGAAAAACTGGCCGCTACAACGGAACTATACAAGGCGCTCAAGAAGGCTGCCGAAATCGAGAAATTCGATGTCCCCAAGCAGTATAAAATGGCCGAATGGATATCTTCGGTGATTCCCGGTCACTTCAAGAAACCCATCGACCCGGCAGCAAGCAACTACCTTGCCGAAGCTCTCGGGACCGACACAAAGCTCGTGTGCGAGGAAGTGGAAAAGATCCTGCTCTTCGCCCCGGACGCACCGAAAATCACGCTCGACCTCGTGAAGACCATGGTCGTCCCGCAGCGCGAACTTATCGCCTACGAAATCCAGGAATCCTTCGGGCAACGGAATGCCAAGGAATACACGCGCAAGCTCAACGAGATGCTCAACAATGGCGTGAACGCCGTCCAGATTGTCGCATCGCTCTACAGCTACACGCTGGACTTGCTCAACACCGCATCGCTGCTCGCCAAGGGCATGGGCCCCAAGGACATTGCCCAGAAGCTCGGCAAGAACGACTTCATCTTCAACGTCAAAGGCAAGGCGCCCGAAAATGCGCGCCGCTGGGGCAAACCGCTCCTCTGCCGCGTTCTGCGCAGGCTCGCCGACCTTGACTACGAAATCAAGAGCGGCAAGTGCAGCACCCGCACAAGCCAGGAACTCGCACTCGCGGCATTGGTAGTGAGATAGTGGAGAGCTATGAGGTGTGAGGCCGGGGCTAAAGCCCCTTTGAGGTCGCGACCTTCGGTCGCTTTGAGGTGCGAGGTCGCAGCGCTTTGAGGTATGAGGAAGTAGACGAGAGAAAGTAGGCAGTAGAAAGTGGTTAGTGGTTGGTGGTTAGGGATTGTCATTGCGAGGGGCGAAGCCCTGAAGCAATCTCCATCAGAGAATCTAGAGGCTAGGATCTAGGGAAAAATATCACGGCTTCGCCGTCTGTTATTAACGCACGAAGTGCGTGATTCTTATTCACCAGCCTCACTGCTCACCGCTCATTGCTCATCGCTCGAACCTCGTGCCTCGAGCCTCATCACGCCCCCTTCACGATTTTCTCAATTTCATCGCGGGACAAATACACCCGCTCGTTTAGCGCTTTCGCAATTTCGCAAAGTTGCCTCTGGCATGCCATCAGGATATTGTAGTCCTGCTCAACCACGTTCGTCTCTGCCAACTGGAAATAATAGCATGCCGCCTGAAAACGCTGGTAGTCCGCATCGCTTTTGTAGAGTTCCATCGGCAGGTCCTTCATGACGGTATCGAGGTCGCACTTGAAGCCATGACGAATCAGGAAATCCGCCAGATGGCCCGCCATAGCGATATGTGCGTCGCCTTCGAGTTCGCTGCCCGCGATATGCGTAATTCCCGGACGTTCCTTGGAGCGGTCCATTTTCACGTAATCCAACGGGCGCTTGAACAGGAACGCCACCAAGGCATGCCCCGCCTCGTGATTGCACAGTTTCTGGAATTCCTCTTCCCCGAAGAACTCCACCAAAGATTCACGCGTCAAAAATTGTTCTGACATATAAAAAGCCCTGTTACAGTTAATCCTTCTCGTAATGGTCTACAAAAAAAGAGCCCCACAGGGCTCTTTTTAAATTTTATCACTTGTTGCTTACTGCCAGTCGCCTTCGGCAGCTTCGGGAGCAGGAGCTTCAGGAGCGGCAGGAGCTTCTTCCACAGTCTCTTCGACGACTTCTTCGGTCATCACTTCAGGTTCAGCCTGAACGGGAGCCGCTTCGGGAGCTTCGGCAACAGGTTCAGCGGCAGGTGCCGGAGCCGGGTCTACGGCGCCAGCAGGTACCGGTTCCGGCTTAGAGGAATTGTTCGACGTCTTCTGGCCAGAAATTTCCTGGGTCGGTTCGGAAAGGTCGACATTGCCGATGTAGTTGCGGATGATTCTCGGAGTCACGAAGATCACGAGGTCCTTCTTGGCAACGGACTTCTTGGTGTACTTGAAGAGGTTGCCGAGGATAGGAATATCCTTGAGGAACGGGATGCCGCTTTCGGATTCCTGGGCTTCGTTACGGGTCAGACCACCGATCACGACAGTCTCACCGTCGGCCACCACGACCTTCGTCTTGGCTTCCTGCGTACTGATGACGATTTCGCCCTTGGAGTCGTAGTCATAGGAGTTGTTTTCCGGATGGAGATCCAGGAGGATGCGGTTGTCACCGGAAACGTGCGGGGTCACCGTCAGCTTGATACCCGTTTCGACGAGCTGCGTAGAAGATTCGCCGCTATCGTCAATCACGCGGATGGAAACCTTGTCACCCATGAACACCAAAGCTTCGGTGTTGTCCAAGGTGGAGACCTGCGGGCTGGCAAGCACTTCTGTAGAAGCGTCACCCATCAGGTTGGTAATGGCCAGCTGGAGGTGGTTATCCAGAACGCTGGTCGTAATGGCGGTAGAAGCATTTGTGACTGCCGGAGTCACGCCCTTGTTCGGGAAGGACTGGATGGCAGCACTCGTCCTAGTAGATCCAACATCGGAGCCCGTCGGCGTACCGGCAACACCCGGAGTGAGTGCCGTGGAGCCCATGGTCGCAGTCCAGTCGACGCCCAGTTCGCGGGCCAGTTCGCTGTTCACGACGACAAGCTTAGCCGTAATCATGATCTGCAGGGTTTCGACGTCAAGTTCGTCAAGCGCATGGGTCATCTGCTCGATGCGAGCTTCGGTATCGTACACGATGATGGAGTTGGTACGTTCGACCACGGTGATGCGGCCACGACCGGACTTCATGCTTTCGAGCACCTTGACCAGTTCGTTTGCCTCGGCATGGTTCACCTGGAAGTTCTTACGAACCAGCGGAGCATTCTGCTCGGCCTGGCTTTCCTCTTCGGCAATCTTCTTCTGCTTTGCCTGGTAGGTCGCGAGTCTCTGGATCGTGATGTACTTGTCCTGGATGAGCCAAGTCAGGTCGTTCAATTCGCAAATAATGTCGAGAGTTTCCTGCCACGTTTTCTTGGTCACCTTGAGGCTCATCTTACCCTTCACATCGGGAGCGATCAAAATGTCCACGCCAGCAATCACCGACACGGAGCGGAAGACCGCCTCGTAGTCCATGTCGACAAAATTGAAATCATACAGTTTCTTGTTGGGAGCCATCGACCCTTCGGCAGGGGCCGCCCAGGCGGTCATGCACATACCAGCCGCCAGAAGAAGAACCGTCAGTATTTTCGTCAGTTTTTTCACTTTTGACCCCCAAATTTATCGGGAAGACCCATAGAGTAGCGACGGCTCACACCAAATTCTTGAATGAGGAAGAGCACATCTGTTTGTGTAATTTTAAGAACTTTGCCATTGAGAATCTTGTCGCCTTCCTTGATGGTGTAAGAGATGGAAGGATTCTTGGATTCAACAAGAATAGCCATCGGCACTTCGGATTCCCAAATGATACCCACCAGTTCGACCTGGTCGATATTGATACCTTCCTCGACGAGACCCTTGATTTCGACAAACGGGTCGCGACGACCGAAGGAGCTATAAATAATGCGATCTTCGTAAAGGGACTCGAGCATGCTGCCGCTCGTGGCACCACCTTCCTGCAAGATTTCGCCACGTTCCTTGTCAACCTGCTTCAAGAGTTCAATCTGCACGGAGGACAGTTCATCATAGAAGCTCACAGCGCGACGGTTCACATAACCCACACGGTTATCGAACTGCACCTTGCGATAGAGGCCGACCAGGTCAAGGCTCACGAGGCGGTCGCCAAATACGAGACGCTTCACGACCTGTGCATTCTCGTTGGGAGCCGTGTAGAATTCCGTTTCATCGGCAACCACGATGAGTTCGCGGACAACCGGACGCAGGTGGAATGTCTGGGCACCGGAAACGATTTTCTTGCTGCCCGGCTCATAGCCATCTACAAACTTGTCGAACGAGCGCTTTTCCTCGGAAGGCTTCACCCAGTTACGAGTGTAGATTCCATCCGGACGAGCGGTCCAGAACACGAACCCATCCTTCTTCAAGGACGACTCGGCAGCCTGCAATATCAGGGCGCCTTCCTGCACCAGCATTACCGGGTTTGCACCCGACTGCAGCTGGATCTGGAGACCTGTGGCACCCCAGCCCACCGACTTCACCAGCGAGCTGGAACCAATCTTGAACACGGGAGATTTCTGCGGGCCTTCGATAGCAACCGTAATGACACCCGTCTTGCCCGGACCCGCTATGCGGCTAATGCCAATCGGAGAATCGGTGGCTAGACGGAACTGTTCCATGCCGGAGCCAATCAAGACCGTCATTTCCTTAATGCCAGGAAGCAATGCGGAAACAGCACCACCTTCCTTGATAGCCTTGTCCAGTTTTTTCTGTTCTTCAGCAATTCTCTTTTCTTCTTCAGCAGCGGCCTTCTTGTCGAGCAGAGCCTGCTTTTGGGCAGCCTTCTTCTCTTCAGCGAGACGCTTCTTCTCTTCGATGAGAGCTCTCTCGGCGGCCTTTTTCTCTTCAGCCAAACGCTTCTTTTCTTCAGCAGCAGCCTGCGCGGCGGCCTTCTTTTCTTCGGCAGCCAACCTTGCGGCTTCCTTCTTGTCAAGCTGAGCCTGCTTTTCGGCAGCCTTCTTCTCTTCGGCGGCAGCCTGGGCAGCGGCCTTCTTCTCTTCAAGAGCGGCCTTTTCGGCTTCCTTCTTCTTGGAAGCGTACAGTTTGGAAAGCGTCCAGCCCTTTTCCTTTGCACCAGGAACCTTCAAAATGAAGTCAGACTTTTCAAGAGCAATTTCGTTCTTGTCACCCGTAATAGCCGGGCCCACAGCCAGTTCGATCTTGAGGAAATCCATACCGCGGAAATTCTCGCGGAACACCCGCATAGAACGGACATACTGCGAAGCGCCTTCCACCTCGTAACTGCCCTCACCCAATGCAAACTTGGATTCCGAGAATCCCAGGGTAAGCGTCTTGGCGGCAGCATTGTACTTCTGGAAGAACGAAGGGAGGTCATCGGTGCCGGTAAACTGGAACCTGAGTCCGCAGCCGTCCGCAGCACAACCGAGCTTCACGTCCTTAATCGTCGCAGCGCTGCAAGCGATGGCCGTGCTCAAAAGCATCATGAGGATCTTGCTATTCATCATTTACCAACCTGCTTTGAAGTGTAGGTGGTCAGGTTAAACGTCACCGACATGGTGATAGGAGTCCATCCATGAGTTTCCGCCTTCTGCATTTCCTGCGCAATTCCCGAATAACGGTTCAGCCTCAAGTTGGTGATGGCCGTAGGATAATTGAAGTTGGCGATTTCGGCAAACAAGTAACCCAGCATGTGGTAGCCGGAGTTGACGGCAATAGAATAGCGGTTTTCGATGTAGTGTTCCCTTTCGGAGCGACCTTCGGGATTGAACTTCTGGATTTGCACACCGGAAGCACGGAGAACGGCATAGAGGTCCTGCAGGCGCAGCGGCACCTTTTCCTCTTCCGGGAACATTTCCTTCAGCTTTTCGAAATCCTTCTCGGCCTGTACCAACTGGACTTCCAATTCGGCAAGGCGAAGTTTCTGGGCATTAATCTTGTCAAGTTCCGCCTGGGCAGACGAAAGGTCACGTTCGACCTTCTCGCGTTCCTGCACGAACGGGTCCCATATATAAGTATACACGCAGTAGGCGCCAGCCAAAATCAAAAGTACTACGACAATCGCGTATATGTTCTTTTTGTCTTTCCAATCGATATTACCCATGATCAACCCTCCGCAAGGCCGAGATCCTGTTTTAGGACGACCTTTATTGTAAAGTTGTAGGCTTCTTCACCGTCCACTTTCGTGGTCGTGATAGTCACCAGGGAAACCTTGTCGACGCTGACCTGCTTTTCGAGCTTGACCATGTATTCAGCAACTTCAGAAAAATCAAAAGTTGCACCCTTCATTTCCAATTCGTTTTCACCGAGCTGGGAAATGCTGGTAAGCCACATATTCGGCGGCAAGACAGACGAAACGTTTTCGAACAAAATCACCCAGCGCTTCTTACTAACCTGGATAGACTTCAGAGCGTTAATCTTCGTGTTGATTACACTGCGTTTCTGTTCGAGATCGCTAATCTTGGTCAGAAGCGGACGTTCGCGTTCAACCTCGGCACGGACCCTTTCCAATTCAGAATTCAAATCGGTAATGGTATCCACGGTAAACGCATTCAACATATATACGCCAACAAGCGCCGCAATAAGAGCGATCGTAGGCCAAATAATACGACGATCCGTAATCCACGACAAATCCTTCTGAGTCTTACGATACTCAGGAGGCAATAGATTTATCGAGATGCAGAGCGATTTTTTCGCAAAATCCTTTTTCGCCGCCATTAGAACTTCCTCATCGCTAAGCCCAAAGCAGGGGCGTAAATGTTGGACAAGGCAAGCGACAATCCGCTTTCGCCGAAGACCTTGGAATCACATTCCACATAACGGAACGGATTGACCGTATCGGTCTCGATGCCGGTACGCTCGGCGATATAGGCCTTGAGTCCGGGGATGCAGGCGCCACCGCCGCCCAAGAGGATCTTGGTCAGAGGTTCGGAATCTTCGGCAGTAGAGAAGTAACGAATACCGAATTCCACCTGAGCCATCAAATCTTCGAAGGCAAGTTGCAGGGCAGATTCCACATCGGCCTCGGAGAACCCGTCAACTATAGAGAGGTCCCCTTTTTCAAAAATTTCGTGGCACTTGTCAATATCAATACCCAAGTGCATGCAGAGCTTGGACTCCACCATATCCAGCGAGCCACCGGTCATCGCACGCATGGAATGGAATTGGCCATGCTGGATAAAGGCAACGCTCATCTTCTTTGCGCCAATATTGAAAATGGCAGTGGTCGCAGCGGCATCCGCATCACCGACAGTAGCCATATAGGCGTTCACAATGCCAAAAATATCAACGTCTATTGCAGACAAATTAAGGGACTTCATCTTGAAGAACTGGGCCCAGGAGTCAAGGAGCGCATTTTTTGCGGCAACCACGTTGACCCTTACCTCGTCCCCTTCACGAGACACGACCTCGTAGTCCAGAACGTTGTCCTGGTCATCGAAGGGCGGACGGCTCTGGCAGGTCTGGAGAATTATGGCAGCTTCGTTTCCACCACGGGGGACCTTCACCGCAAGTCGGTCCACGAGGACACCACCTGCACCGGCTCCGCAATTCACGGAAACGACAACATCGGATGTTGAATCAATCGGGTGACGCAGCAGGAGCTTGGAAATCGCTTCGCTGAGCTGTTCGTAGCCGTCCTTACCCGATCCACCATCACTTTCGCGACGCTGTATTTCACCATTGATGATGGCACCGTCCGGGACGCGTTCCAAGTCCGCATCCGTGACAATCTTTCCACCGCGGTGATTGTGGAACACCTTGACATACTTGATGCTGTAGTGACCAACATCAATGCCAACTGTTTCGCGTTCGCCGCGGATTCGTGAAATCAATCCTAAAGCCAAAATAAACTCCGATCGCAAACAATACTATCTAAATTCTACCTTTATATAGGCCAAATGTCAAGTGAAAATCAATCTAACTCATTGAAAATTAACTACTTAGGCATTTTCGGCGTCCATTTCGGAGGCTTTTCGGGTCTTGTGGACCTCGAATATGTATTGTAGGACCCTTTCCTGGGTCCAGCCGAAGGCCCCGGCGAAGGAAGCCGTAAGAGAATAATAATCGGGGAAATCTGGATTTTTCTTGCCCAAATTGCGCAAAATCTCAATTTCGACATCCTCTACGCCAAAACTCGGAAGCTCAAAACGGATGCGGATATGCTCACCGCCCGGGATTTCTACCGGGATCCCTAACAAGATACCGCCTGCAGAAAGGTCATACAGGACTCCGTGACAAAGCGAACCGTCATGCAAGGTTGCCTCCACAGGAAAGCGCACTTCTTCACGAACCCAGCGGCGCAGCTGCTGCTTGCCCAGTTTCATCGTATGCAGGAATATCAAATTGTCGTTCTTAAACGAGCGAATCGGCAATTTCATCGAGTAGACGGCATCCCCAGGACGAGTCCAGCGGATATAGACTGTCTGCCCAATAAGTTGCGCCCCAGGACCACAGCTCCCGTCATAAGCGAGCGCCCATTCCTTTTCCGTACGCCACTGGATGGATGAACGCTTGACCGTGCGACCGTTCTCCAGCAGCAGGTCCACGCGGTCCCCCACCTCGAACTGTCTAGAAGAACTAATTGACACGACCGGATTTTTGCCTGTGTACCCCATTTTGTCCCGGAGCGAAGCCACCGCTGCGAGCGTTTCATCTCGCACATCAAAGACATTACGAAAATCGTAGAAGTCCCCGACCGCATGTTCGAACAAATCGGCGGAGTTGAGAACCGCGTCCTTGTTCTCGAAATGCGACGTGCGGACAAGCTTTTCCAGGGTGCGTACCTCCTTGGGCGTGAACTGGAACTCGCGGATTTTCAAGTCGAAATCCTCCGTTCCGAACATCTTCTCGTTCTGCCTACGGTAATAGATGCGCTGGGTTTCCACCAGCACAAGAAGTCCGAGGAACATCGCGATGATGCCGCCAACCCAAAGCAGGTACAAGGGATGGATCATAGGCTAGACCTCGGTCCAAAGACCGCCCAAATATGTCCCGAGGATTTTGCTCGGGAGCTTTTGCCCCAGTAGCGGGCAGTTGCGCACCTGACCGGCGAACATGGACGGAGTCACCTCCGTCGGTGTGTCCGGGTCCAAGAGAACCAGGTTTGCAGCCGAACCCTTGCGGATTTCAGCCGGAGCAACTCCGGCAAGCTGTGCCGGGGCGGTGGAAAGCAGTTCCACCGCGCGTGCGGCGGAGAGCCGCCCGCAGAGCGATTTCCAGAGCGCGGGGAGCGCGACTTCCAGGGAAATCGCTCCCGGCACCGCATCCTCGAAATTCACTTCCTTGTCCTGCCTGAGCACGGGGTCGTGGTTAATGCTGATGGCGTTCACCACACCGGACTCGAGTCCCTTCCACAAGGCCTCGCGGTCTTCGGCAGAGCGGAACGGCATGGGCACGTTGTAATTGCTGTCCAGGTTGAACAGGCAACTGTCATCGAAGAGCAAATGGTAAATGTCGACATCGCAAGTGACGTCAACGCCAATCTTGCGGGCGTCCTCGATAAGGCGAAGCGTCTCGCCACAGCTAACTTGTTTGAAATGCACCGGCACCTTGAGGAACCGAGCCATCTCGAGAATCCTGAATGCGGCAATCGTTTCGGCCACACGCGGAATCGCCTTCATGCCGAGCGTATCGGCGTAGCAGCCTTCATGAACAAGACCGTGATGGCGCAAGGAATCGTCGAGCGGCATGAAGAAGAAGCGCTTGCCCGTCATGGAGCCGTACTCCATTGCAAGGCGCAGGAACCTGGAGCGCGAGCAGTCCTGATTGCCGTCGCCAAAACCGATGGCACCGCCCTGCGCAAGTTCGACCATCTCGGAAAGGTCCTTGCACTGGTAGCCATTGCTGAAGGCGCCAAGGAACGCAATCGAAAGACCGTACTTCGCACTGATCTGCTGGATTGCCGACAGCTTCAAGGAATCGTCAATCGCGTTGGCGCAGCTCTCGTAAAGTCCACCATAGAAACCGCCACGGCGCATCGCATCCACGCCGTCCTTGAAGGTGTAAATATCGTCGCGGAGCGGTTCCTTGAAATCGAGGCCAAGGCCGAAGAGTGCGGGAATGGCAAGAGCGCCCTTCGCGTCAAATTCCTGAGAGCCCTCAGGAGCGCTATCGGCCCATGCGCCGTCGACCAGGCACATCTTCGTCGGGTTTTCAAACTTGCCGTCCACAAACGGGCGAACGTTATCCAAAATCACATTACGCATTCGCACGACCTCCAGCCAAAAGATAGAGCACCGCCATACGCACGGCCACTCCGTTGGTCACCTGGTTCAGGATAACCGAATTGTCCCCGTCGGCGATTTCGCTGTCGAGTTCCACACCGCGGTTGATGGGGCCCGGATGCATAATCAGCACCTTGTCTTTCGCACATTCCAAAAGTTCGTGGGTAATGCCGAAGGTGTTGCGGTATTCGCGCATGCTCGGGAGAAGCGCATCGTCCATGCGTTCTTTTTGCAGGCGGAGCGCGATGATGGCGTCCGCATCCTTCACGGCCTTCTTCACGTCGGATTCCCACGTTACCTTGTCCATGAGTTCGGTATTGCGCGGAACCAGGGTACTCGGTCCGCAAAGCGTCACATGCGCACCCATCGTCGTCATGCCCCAGAGGTTGCTGCGGGCCACGCGGCTGTGGCGGATGTCGCCTACGATGGTCACGTTCTTGCCTTCGAGCGTTCCAAGTTTTTCTTCGATGGTGAGCATGTCGAGCAGCGCCTGTGTAGGGTGCTCGTGTGCCCCGTCGCCCGCATTCACGATAATCGCATCGCTATTGTCGGCGAGGAACTTCGGCACGCCGGTCCCCTTGTGGCGGACGACCACGATGTCGATCTTCATCGCCTCGATGTTACGGAGCGTATCGACAAGCGTCTCGCCCTTCTTCACGCTGGAATTGCTGCTGGTGAAGTTCACCGTGTCGGCCGAGAGGCGCTTCTCGGCGAGTTCGAAACTCGTGCGCGTGCGTGTGCTGTTCTCGAAGAACAGGTTCACCACCGTCATGCCGCGCAGGCTCGGAACTTTTTTCACGGGACGTTCCAGAATTTCACGGAACTGTTTTGCATTGTCGAGAATCAGGCGGATGTCATGCTTGGACACCCCGCGCAGCCCGAACAAGTGTTTAATCTCCAAGGCGCTCAAGCTAAGCCTCCACTTCTACGAGATATACTGAATTTTCATTGTCAATAGGTTCAATCATCACGCGGACTTCCTGGTTGCGAGCCGTCTCAACGGTCAGACCAACGCAGTCGGGCGCGATGGGCAGTTCGCGGTGTCCGCGGTCCACCAGCACGCACAGGCGGATGGCGGCAGGGCGACCGAGGTCGAGGATGGCCTGCATGGCGGCACGCACCGAACGGCCCGTGTAGAGCACATCGTCCACGAGGATGACCGTCTTGCCTTCCACGGAGGCGGGCATCTCGGTAAAGCGCATCTCGGTGGAGCCTACCGTCTTGCGGTAATGGAAGTCGTCACGGTAGAACGTCGCGTCGAGGCTTCCCATCTCGATTTGCTTGCCAAACTTTTGGGAGAGACGTTCTGTCAATTTTTTCGCCAGCGGAATTCCGCGGCTCGCCATGCCCAGCACAATCAAGTTCTCGGCCGACGGATGCATTTTTGCAATCTTTGCGGCCATTTCGTCCAGGGCGAATTCCATGGCCTGCGCCGAAAGCAGTTCCTGAATACGTTTGCAGTTGTCTTTCATATAGGTATCAGCGCGGTCGCTTCGCTCCCTCTGAGGGATGAGGTCACTCGCTCCGCGAGTTTTGAGTTTATCACCTAGAAATTAGTTTTTTCTGGTCCTTTTTACTCTGAAAAAAGAGTAAATCACCCCCATTTTTTATATATATGAGCAATAAATCCTGTTACGCTTTACAGGTATTCCACCTCTTACCTCAGAGCGCAACGACCTCATTCCTCATAGCTATAGGAGTTCCCATGTTCAACCAGCTCGACAAGCCCCAAGCCGGCGAGACCATCGCCATCATGAAAACCAACCACGGCACGATGAAGCTCCGCCTCTTCGAAGACCGTGTGGGCGAATGCGCCACAAACTTCATTGAACTTGCAAAGCAGGGCAAGTACGACGGAGCCCCCTTCCACCGCATCATCAGCGGATTCATGATCCAGGGTGGTGACTTCACCCGCAGGAACGGCACAGGTGGACACTCCGCCAAGGGCCCGGGCACGACCATCGGCGACAAGTACGACCCGTGCCTCACCCACATGCGCGGCGCCCTCAGCTGGGCAAAGACGGCCATGCCGAACTCCATCGGCAGCCAGTTCTTCATTGTCCACGGCGACAACGTGCACTTCCTCGACCACGACCAGTGCGGCCCCGGCCCGGCTGACGGCTACTCCGTGTTCGGCCAGCTCTACGAAGGCTTCGAAGTCCTCGACGAGATCGCAGGCGTCAAGACGGACCGCATGGACCGTCCCTTCGACGACGTGATTATCGAATCCGTGACAATCGAGAAGGCATAAGAGGCTGTGAGCAGTGAGCTATGAGGTCGGTGCTGCGCACCTTTGAGCCCTTCAAATGAAAAAAACTCAAAGGTCCCTTTAGGGACCGACCTCAAAGCGACCTTTGGGAGCGACCTCATACCTATTTCGAAAAAATTGAAAATTTTTTCAAATTTTTCAATCTCCCCCTTGACAAGGGCCAAATAATTTTCTCTATTTGGCTCACCTTTCGGGGTTATAGCTCAGTTGGTAGAGCGCCTGCATGGCATGCAGGAGGTCAGGAGTTCGACTCTCCTTAGCTCCACTGAAAAAAGACTCGCTTGAAAAAGCGGGTCTTTTTTTGTCACCATGTCAAAAAATGCAATACGTTGTGATTAAGACAAAACTTTCTAGTCAAACACTAATTTATACAAGACAGGCCTGTAAGATTTTTATATTTTTTTCGCACTATGCGAAAACTCCTATTCATCCTTCTTTTGGCCGGAAGCACTTTCGCTTCGGAAGACAACTTCAACGAAGACTTGATTTTCGGCGATACGGGCAGCAAGTCCCCTAAAAACGAAATCCGCAGAAACACGGCAGTCACCTATTCGCCTTTCGAAAAGGACGCCTACCTGACATCCTCCTTCGGCGAGAACAGGGGAACCCGTTACCATGCGGGTATCGACTACTCCACCAACATGGAAGAAGGCTGGCCCATCCTTGCTCCGGAAGACGGACGCGTCAAGGAAATCCGCACGAGCCCGTTCGGCTACGGCAAGGTGATGTTCTTCCAGGGCAAGAGCGGCAAGACATGGGTTTTCGCACACCAGAGCAGCTTTGGCAAACTGGACATTCAAGTTCGCAACAAGCAGTACGCAAGCCACAAGAACGACGTGACACTGACCCCGAACACGCCCTACCGCAAAGGCGACACGCTCACCTTCTCGGGCAGCTCGGGAATCGGCAATCCGCATCTGCACCTCGAAGTCCGACTGGACAAGGACCGCGTGGTTTCCCCCTGCGCACTGGGCGCCCTCTGTCTCGACACCATCGCACCGCAGATATTCGCAGGCGCCATCTGGCAGGGTAACAGCGTAGCCGTCACAAGTGCAGAAGCCATCGAGAAAGGCTGCATGGTCACGCCCGTCAAGAACGAGTTCGGCCTGTACCTCGCCCTGAAAATCGCCGACTACAGCCGCGAACCCAAGGAAAATCCGATGGCCATACGCCGCCTCGAAGTCTGGCGCTACGACGAAAAAATTTACAGCAAGGTCGTCGATACGCTGCGCTACAGCAAGATGGCCGACATCCGTAACGAGCTCCTGTGGAGCGAAGAAGCCGACACGGCTGGCGATTGGCACTATATCCCGGCCAAGATTGCCCCGCTTTCCAAGTACACCGTTGAAGTCGAAGACTTCGCCGGGAACATCACGAAGCGCATATTCACGCTCCACCCCAAGTGCAACGGCAACAAGCCCATCACTCAGGTCAAGAACCAGACAGCACCTGTCTACACATTCCTCGGCAAGACCATGCTGAACCTGTTCATGTGCCGTTCCGGCTACAGCTTCAGGATTACCGGAGACAAGGACGAAGTCCTCGCCGACGACCTCTGCTCAGCCATGTCCCAGAAAATCACGACCCTGGGCAGGGTACTCCAGGACTACCCCACGGCCAAGTACATCGAGTACACGGCCAACGCCTCTTCCACGGGTGACGGCAAGGCCGTAGACGAAAAGATTGCCGTCTTCAGGCGCACACCGTACCAGACGAACGTCAACTGGAAGGCCGATCTCGGCAACGGGACAACCATCACGCAGAAGATTACGGGCATCCCGGTTGCAAAGCTGGACTCGACCCCCATCGCGATGGCAGTCACTCGTACGCACACCGACAGCCTGGACTTCTTCGAATTCCACCCCAAGGGACTCCAGCTGAAGAACTGGAACGTCTGCATAGACACCAAGGGAGACAAGGCTCCGCTCTACTGGCTCGGCGAAACCACCCGCGACTGGTTCATCTTCGACAAGCAGACCAAGGGCAAGACTCGCTGCGCATCGGCAAACGAACTGCGCGACGTGGCCGCAATTCCTCCAAGCGAAGAGCCGATGTCCATCGGATACCCCTACTGGGCCAATTCCTACATCGAGGGCATCAGCCAGCCCGTCCTGAGAATTCCGCTCGTCTACAAGTATGACGGAGTCCCTAACGGGAATGCGATTACCGCCAAGGCAAAAGGCAAATGGATCGCCGTCGAATATGATTCCGAACCTCGCGAACTCGTGCTCGAAGGCACCAAGGTTCCCGATGCCGGTGAAAACATCAGCATTATAATTATTGACGAAGCGAAGCGCAAAAACAAATTTGACGTGACCGTACCGGATCTTTAATCAAAAAGAGTTTCGTTCCTAGTTATTTTGTAAAAAAGGATGGGATATTTAATTATTCCATCCTTTTTAGTATATATTCTTTAACAAGTTGATAAAGCAAGGAGAATCTCTATGTTCTTCAGAAAACTCGGTATGGCAGTCGTCTTTTCCTCCGCATTCGCGCTCATCGCATGTGGAGATGACAGCAGTTCAAGCAGCAGCGAAACCGTGATTACATGTAACATTGTTTCAGAAGACCCGCTAGTACTTAGTACGAACGAAGACGGCATAAAATCCACAAGCACAATTGAACTGAAGGACAAAAGGCTTGTCGAGACCGTCAAATTCGACACCGACGTTCCCTCTCAAGCCTGTCAGACATACAAGAACGACACCGACTACGGCGACGTTTCCTGCTCCGGAAAAACCATCAAGGCCATAAGCAGCATGGAATTGACCGAAAGCGAATTCGAATCCATCGAGAATGCATTCAGAAGGCAATGCAAACAAGTAAACTGACAAGACGGCATGGTCTAGCATTTCCGAAGTGTAAATATTTCAAAACAAAAATCCCGCTTTTTCGCGGGATTTTTTTGATGTAGAGCAACTAACAACGTTTATTCAACGCAAGGGCAACAGACGGGAAATGTATCCTTTTTTTCAGTTTATTTTAAACGCAGCACAACAAAAAAGGAGCACACATGAAATCCAAAAAATTAGGCTTGGCCATCCTCATCGGCGCAGCATTCGCATTCACCGCTTGTGAAGACGTGGCTTCAGCAGCCGCAGCAGCTACCGAACCGGAAGTTCAGAACTCTGACGCATCCGGCACAGACACCGCTGCACCGGACAATGCAGCAACTCCTACAGAAGATTCTCAGGCAGCTCCGGCCACCGATACTTCGGCACCGGCTACCGACACGGTTCCGGCTGCTGACACCCCGGCACCGGCCACCGACACGGCCCCGGCCGCAGACACTCCGGCTGCCGACACCCCGGCACCGGCCACCGACACGACTCCGGCTGACGCAGGAACCACTCCGGCTACAACTCCGGATGCAGGCACCACGCCAGACGCAGGTACCTCCACAACACCGGACGCAGGAACCACTCCGGGCGGCGACATGGGTGGCATGGGCGGCATGGACTGGAGCCAGATGGGCGGCGGCGACATGGGCGGCATGGGCGGCATGGACTGGAGCCAGATGGGCGGCGGTGACATGGGCGGCATGGACTGGAGCCAGATGGGCGGCGGTGACATGGGCGGCATGGACTGGAGCCAGATGGGCGGCATGGGCGGCGACATGGGCGGCATGGAC
>Ga0129306_1000236_pt1 | contig 96707 bp, 93 predicted proteins | sample P827metagenome_FD_94438 | JGI IMG/M metagenome (GOLD analysis project Ga0129306, IMG submission 94438) | Capybara group fecal microbial communities from Wisconsin, USA - P827 metagenome | ecosystem: Host-associated > Mammals > Digestive system > Large intestine > Fecal | place: USA: Wisconsin...
AATTACATCGTCCCCATCAATGAAGAAACCCTCACCGTTCTTCTGCATTTCAGCAAAGTGCTTGCCCCAGTGTTTCTTGTCTACAGTTTCCATAGGAGCAGTGTCATCATTGGCACCAATAATTACACCGCCCTGTTCAATAATATATCCGACACCACTGCCACGATATTTAAAGTCATCAATCATTTCTTTTACACGAGCAATCTGAACATCTTCACAGACAGCTCCTACAAAGCCACCCTCACCGAAGAAAGGTGTAATACAGGAAATAACCAGAGTATGGGTAATGGCATCCTCATAAGCCTCAGTTACAAAGGTGGTCTTTTCCCCCATTGCCTTCTTATACCAAGGTCTGGTAGTAGCATCAATTACGCCAGTAATATCGCCATCCTTAAAGCTCATCAATGCACCATCCTTGTGGGCTGCAATCATCCCCAGGATAGTAGGATCATCACCACCCATAGCAAGGTTGCTACGGGTCATAACTGCCTCATGGGTTCCACCGGCATTTGTCAGAACCTGACCTGCAGCCTTCGACATGGACTTACGGCCCTCAACCCACTCGCCAATCTCACCTTTTTCTGACTGAACAACAGCCACCAGCTCTGCTTCGACACTTTCCTCCAAGGTATTATTGGCTGAAATCAAACCAATAATGGAGATAATTGCCATCAGCACACCGCATCCAATGGCCAATAATGCAAATTTTTGCTTTAATCTCATAAGCCCCCACCTTCCCTGATAAAAAATTCTCAAAAACAAAATGAGTATATGCTAAAGCATTTTTTTCATATGTTAGAATTCGACATTATAATAAAAAATCCTTTATAGTTGCATCTATTTTAACAAAAAAGCCGGAACCCCTAATTCAAGGGATTCCAGCCTCTACAATTTTTGATTACGAAAATTTGAATATTAAACTATTCTATTAGCCTACCTGGGATGTAAGAACCTCCACAGCCTTTTCAAGGGCAGCGCTAAGATTTTCAGGCTTCTTGCCGCCAGCCTGGGCCATATCCGGACGGCCGCCACCGCCACCACCAACAACAGCAGCAGCTTCCTTGATAATCTTACCAGAATGGGCACCCTTGGCCACAGCCTCCTTGGAAGCCTTAACCACAAGGTTAACCTTGTCGCCATTAACAGTACCAAGAACCACAACGCCGTTGGTAATCTTGTCACAGGTCATATCTGCAATGCTTCTCAAATCCTCCATATCAGCAGCATTTACAGAAGCGGCAATTACGCTGACCTCGCCCACGGTCTTCACCTGATCGGTGAGAGCAGCAGCATCAGCCTTGGCCTTTTCGGCGTTAACGGCATCCAGCTGCTTCTGGAGGTCCTTTGCCTGGGCAGCCAGAGTTTCCACATGGGATACCAGCTCATCCTCACGGCACTTCAGGGCAGCAGCAGCATCAGCGACCTGCTGAGCCTTGGCGTTGGCATATTCCAGAGCCTTACGGCCAGTGATGGCCTCAATACGGCGAACACCAGCTGCCACACCGGTTTCAGATACAATCTTAAAGAGACCAATCTGTCCAACATTCTTTACATGGGAACCACCGCAAAGCTCCATAGAGAAGCCAGGAACACTTACAACGCGAACCACGTCACCGTACTTCTCGCCAAAGAGAGCCATAGCACCCTTTTCCACAGCAGCATCCTTGGACATTTCCTCAATAACAACATCAGTGCCCTTGAGGATTTCGTCGTTAACCAGCTCTTCAACATCAGCCAGCTGCTGAGCGCTTACTGGCTCAAAGTTGGTGAAGTCAAAGCGGAGACGGTCACCATTTACAGAAGAACCAGCCTGGTTAATCTGGTCGCCAACAACCTTCTTCAAAGCAGCCTGCAAGAGATGAGTTGCAGTATGGTTACGGGCAGAGGATAGCTTTTCAACCTTGTCCAGCTTGATCTGAACCTTGTCCCCAACCTTAAGCTGACCTTCCTCCACATAGGACTCATGGTAAATAGTGCCATCTGGCAGTTTCTTGGCATTGGTAGCCTTGATACGGCCCAGCTCGCTTACGAACAGACCAGTGTCACCCACCTGGCCGCCGCCCTCTGCATAGAATGGGGTAACAGACAGAATAATACCTGCTTCCTCACCATCCTGGAGGGAATCCACCAGAACGCCATCCTTCCAGATAGCCACAACCTCTGCCTCTGTAGCCTTTTCGTCGTGCTTCAGTGCAGCAGTATCAATATTCTTCAAATCAGGAACGGCAAAGCGCTGGTTCTCAGCACGGGCTGCACGGGCGCGGTCACGCTGCTCCTGCATCTCCTTGTCAAAGCCTTCCTTGTCAAAATCCATACCATTTTCCTGAAGAATCTCCTCAGTAAGCTCCCAAGGGAAGCCAAAGGTATCGTAGAGCTTGAAGCTCAGCTCGCTGTCAAGAACCTTCTTGCCAGCCTTCTTGGCCTCAGACATATAGCCATCCAACAGCTCCAGACCCTGCTCCAAGGTAGCGGAGAAACGATCCTCCTCCAGGGAAATAACCTTCTTGATGTAGTCCTGTTTCTGAGCCAGTGCCTCAAAGTCGCTGGCACCGTCATAAATCTTGCAAACTGCATCCACTGCACCCTCAAGGAACTTGTCCTTGATGCCCAGCATACGGCCATGACGGATAGCACGGCGAAGAATGCGGCGCAGGACATAACCACGGCCTTCATTGGAAGGAAGAATACCATCCATAATCATGATACTCATGGAACGGGCATGGTCAGCAATAACCTTCAAGGAAACATCCTTATCAGCATCAGCACCATACTTCACACCGGATACCTTAGAAGCGTACTCAATAATTGGGAACAACAAATCAGTCTCGAAGTTGCTTGGCACACCCTGGATAACAGAAGCAATACGCTCCAGACCCATACCAGTATCAATGTTCTTGTTCTCAAGATCGTTGTACTTGCCGTCCTCAGTGCGGTCAAACTGGGTAAATACATTGTTCCAGATTTCCAGATAACGATCACAGTCACAGCCTACTGCACAATCAGGGCTGCCACAGCCGCGCTCCTCACCCAGATCGAAATATATCTCGGTATCAGGACCGCATGGGCCAGGGCCGATCTCCCAGAAGTTATCATCCAATGGAACGATATGAGATGGGTCAAAGCCAGGCTGCGCCTCCCAAATCTTGCGAGCCTCATCATCCTTTGGATAAATGGTAGCCCACAGCTTGTCCTTTGGCATCTCCAAAACCTCGGTAAGGAACTCCCATGCCCAAGGAATAGCTTCCTTCTTGAAGTAATCGCCGAAGGAGAAGTTACCCAGCATCTCAAAGTAGGTCTGATGACGGGCAGTACGGCCTACATTTTCAATATCACCAGTACGAACGCAACGCTGGCTGGTGGTAATACGAGGGCGAGGTGGCTTTACCTTGCCAGTAAAATATGCTTTAAATGGCGCCATGCCGGCACCAATCATTAACAAAGTAGGGTCATTTTCAGGAATCAGAGAAGCACTTGGCAAACGCAAGTGACCTTTCTTTTCAGCAAAGAAAGTAAGATAAGCTTCTCTAAGCTCATTACCTGTCATTTTCTTCAAAACAATCTACCTCCACATGAGAATATGTAAATTTTAAGTATTCACACTAACTTTAAGATTATACCATATTTATTGGCTAATATGAAGATTTACGCAAAAATAACTGCCGTATAACAAACCCATACAGCAGTTATTTTCATAGATTAATTATTGATTTTGTAATGCTTCCTTCAAAATATCCAATGTGCTTTCCTCTGCTGGGTCGTTTGTTCCCAGTTCCCCGCGGAAAACCCTTTTAAGGATGGATTTCTTTATGGTCTCAATGGTCGGCAGTACATTCTGGCAATTCGTGACAACAGTGTTTTCCTTGGCCAACAGATTGCGTATTATGGATGCAATCTCCTGCTGCTCCGGAAGGGTGGGAACACTCACCTGTACATCCTGCATATCATTGCCTTGGTCATTGACACACTGTGACTGATTCAGCCAATTCTTAAATGGCTCATAAATATCGGAAGAAGCCAAAGACTTGGTACACCAGCTATCCTTGCGGATGCCCTTTATCTTTCGCCAGAAGGAGGTTAACTTTCCGTTAACACCTCCATTAATAATGGCCTTTTTCCGTTTCTCTGTGCCGGTCAGTACACCTTCTATTAATTCCCCTGCTCTGTCCAAATCAGCACATGAAGACTCCAAAACAGAAACTATACGCTTTTGTTCCTCCAGTGGTGGTAAAGGAATTGGCATATTCTGCAATACTTTGCCTGCAATTTGAATAGTTGCTGTCCCGGTGGCATTTTCGTAAAGATAATCCTTAAAAGCTGATAATAAATGTCTGGCGTATGTCACATCGACAATATCACTTCTAAAGGCTGCCACCCCACGGCCCAGACAATACTCCTTGTCAGCAAGTACAGTTTTGCCCAGATTATTTTTCATGGAAATGAGCAAATCCCCGACCTTGGACAGCTTGGTAGCATTCTTCACATACTTTTTCACAGTTACTGAATCATCATCAAGCTCTGCCACCCCGCTCAGCAACGGAATAAATGAATCATCCTCTGTGGTATCATCCCGCTTTGGAGACTGTCCCAATATGATATTGCCAACACTTCCAAATCTTGCCCAGCACCAGTTTTCCGGTACTTTAAAAGGCTGTTCCTCCTCCGGAACCAGAGCATTTTGTATTTTTTCTTCTAATGTAAGTTGCTTCTTTGCCATTTCCTATTCTTTCTCCAGTGAGCTCAGGGTATTTACTACATTCTTTAACAACGATGTTGCTTCCTCCAGCTGTTTTGCAGCCTCCTGAGCTGCCTCCAATGGATCCGGCAAAATCTCCTCATCAAAGCTGCCATCATTGGTGGCTACTTCTTCACTATCAAGTGTATTTAAACTATTATCGAGTTCCACTACTATTCCTCCATGATGTTACCTTCTATTGTAAAATTTATATTTTCAAAATATCACCTACATAATGATAATATATGAAATCAGATTTGACAAATAATGATGGTAATAAAATAATATAATCATAGTATTTTATACCAAAGGATTTTAAATATGAGTTACAATATAAACTTACCCAAAATCACAATTGATTATTCCGCACCTATTCCCCCAAAACAACTTCTTTTGGTGGGCGGTGGCAGACAGCCTTCCAAGGATTGGCTGCAAGAGGCGGCCAAGGGCAGAACCCTTTGGTGCATTGACCACGGGGTGGATATATGCCATGAGCTTGGCCTTGTGCCAAAGCTTTTGCTGGGTGACTTTGACAGCTGTAATATAGATAGTCTTCAATGGGCCAAGGATAAAGGCACCAGCATTGAAGAATTTGAAGTCCACAAGGATTTTACCGATACCCAGGCGGCCCTGAAACATGCCCATGAAGAAGGTGCCATTTGTATCCTTACAGGGGCTCTGGGAAAGCGCTTTGATCATACCTACAGCACCATTTTTTCCTTTGGCTATTCCCAAGTCAAGGGGTGCATCACCGATGAACGGGAAACCATATGCTTTCTCCGGGATAATGAAGCATTGACTTTTACGCCCCATACCTCACCAAAGGCCATTTCCCTTCTCCCCATTACACCACAGGTATCAGGAGTAACCACCAAAGGGCTTCACTGGGAGCTGAAGGACGCAGAGCTAACCCAAACTAATCCCTATGCCGTCAGCAATATAACCGCTGATGACGGGGACAGCAACAGCTTCACTGTTTCCATAAAAAGCGGAACATTGGCAGTATATCTGTGCTGGAAGGAATAACCTCCAAAAAACCGGCTAATTAATAATTAAAATAAAAAATCCCCCTATATAGGCTTTGGATACAAATGGGAACAGCCTACGTACGGGGAATTTTTATTTAACTCTAAATTGTATTATATCACAAAATGGACCGTTTACGGAAGGCCTCATATAAAAGAATTGCTGCAGCAGCGGAAACATTAAGTGATTCTGCCTTGCCAGTCATTGGGATATACACTTTTTGGTCAGCTTCCTCCAACATTCTTTGTGATACGCCGTTGCCCTCGTTACCAAAAACGATGGCACATGGACTTACATAATCAGCCAAATAATGGCATACAGCAGTATCATCAACAGCTGTGGCAATAAGAGCCACCTCGTTATCCTGGCACACATCCCGCAATTCCTCAGGATGAATTCCCGTCATTACAGGAATGTTGAAAATAGAGCCCATGGAGGACCGTACCACCTTGTCAGCAAAAATATCCGTGGTACCTTCCAGGCACACAACGCCGGAGCATCCCAAAGCGTCTGCAGTACGAATGATATTACCCGCATTTCCTGGGTCCTGAACACCGTCAAGTACGGCAATAAGAGGTGCTGAGGCCTCATCATTGTTTGACTTAAGAATTTCCTGCCAAGTAAAAATACGGAAACCCATTACCAAAAGCAGGCCCTGAGGGGTCACCGTATCTGCAGCCTTGTTATAAAGCTGATCACTTACCAAATATACAGGACAGCCCTTTTCTTGGAGCTGTTCCACCACTGCCACAGCCCTTTGATTTTCCATGGCAGAATCAGAAATAAGAGCAAATTCCATAGGCCAGTCAGACTGGGCCGCCATTTCCACAAGACGGACCCCCTCGGCCACAAAAAGGTTTTCAGCTTTACGATATTTATTGGTATGCAGCTTGGCTGCCAGCTTTATCTTGGAATTAGTGAGACTTTCGATGCGTTCAAGCTCAATCATCAACTCAGCTCCTTTCTCTCATTTCCCTATTATACCACAAGGGCAAATTTTTGCACCAAAATAAAAAGAGTTGCCTATAAAAGACAACTCTTGATATTTGATATTACAGGTTTTCCTTAGCAACTGCAACCATCTGAGCAAATGCGTTAGCATCGCTGATAGCAAGGTCAGCCAGCATCTTGCGGTTAACCTCTACACCAGCCTTGGTGAGGCCAGCGATAAGACGGCTGTAGGAAATACCATTAGCACGTGCTGCAGCGTTGATACGAGCAATCCAGAGACGACGGAAAACACCCTTCTTCGCACGACGGTCACGACGAGCGTAGTAGAGAGCCTTCATAACGGTCTCATTTGCCTTCTTAAACTGCTTGCTCTTGGAGCCCTTGTAGCCCTTTGCTAACTTTAAAATCTTATTATGACGTCTATGTGCAGTCACGCCGCTTTTAACTCTTGGCATGTTCTTATCCTCCTAAATGTTATCAGTTATGGTTATTATTTTGCGTATGGGAGACACTTGATCTCGCGCTTGTAGTCGCCTGCTACCAGGAGAGCTGCCTTACGCATGTTACGCTTACGCTTTGGAGACTTCTTCTCCAGGATATGTCTCTTATAAGCCTTGTTTCTTCTAATTTCGCCAGTACCAGTTACAGTAAAGCGCTTTGCAGCTGCTCTACGAGTTTTCATCTTCTGCATTACTGTTTTCCTCCTTTAGTTTGAGCCTTAGGGGCTAAAATCATAATCATATTTCTACCTTCAAGCTTAGCATCCCGTTCAACGGTTACTGAATCCTTCAGCGCATCTGCAAACTTGTTAAGGATTTCCTTACCAAGCTCTGGGTGGGACATTTCACGGCCGCGGAACATAATAGTTACCTTAACCTTGTCTCCATCTGCCAGGAAACGCGTAGCATTCTTCAACTTGACGTCAAAATCATGCTGTTCAATGTTTGGACGAAGCTTAACTTCCTTAATGGAAATAACCTTCTGCTTCTTGCGTGCTTCTTTTTCACGCTTCTGCTTTTCATATCTATATTTACCGTAATCCATGATACGGCATACAGGTGGCTTTGCCTTAGGAGCGATCTCCACCAAATCAAGGTGCTGCTCCATAGCCATGTTTAATGCATCCTTTACCTGCATTACACCCAATGACTGGCCTTCTGCGTCAGTCACGCGGATCTCACCGCCACGAACTCGGATTTCTTCGTTGATTCTCTCAGTTTCCTTACTAATAAAAAACACCTCCTGCTTCATATTATTAACTTTCATATACAAAACAAAATGAGGGCGGCATACACCACCCTCAACAAATACAATCTGTATCAGACCCGCTGACCTAATCAGCAAGGTGAGAAGCGGTGGCCTCTGCTTTGTTTACCTTGAATATACTACCACCGGGAAGCCACCCTGTCAACAGATATTTTATATTTTTTGTAAAACTTATATTAATACTCAGCAGACTTGGTTGCAATCTTCTCCTGAAGCAGTGCAATGAACTCGTCCACCTTCATAGTTCTGGTTTCCTTCTGACCATGACAGCGTACATTTACAGTACCGTCAGCCACTTCCTGGTCACCTACAACCAAGAGATAAGGAATTTTCTTAACCTGACCCTCACGCATCTTGTAACCAACCTTCTCGTTGCGGTCGTCCACCTCTACACGATAACCCATGTCAAACATCTTCTTTTTCAGCTCGAAGGCATAATCCATGTGCTTGTCAGTAATAGGGAGAATCTTGGCCTGTACAGGAGCCAACCAAGTTGGGAAAGCACCGGCATAGTTCTCGATGAGAATACCGATAAAGCGCTCTATAGATCCGTATACTACACGGTGAATCATAACAGGACGATGCTTCTGGCCATCCTCACCAATATAAGTCAGATCAAACTTCTCAGGCAGCTGCATATCAAGCTGGATAGTACCACACTGCCAAGTACGGCCAATGGAATCCTTCAAATGGAAGTCAATCTTAGGACCATAGAATGCACCATCACCCTCGTTGACAATATACTCCAGTCCACGATGATCAAGGGCATTTTTCAGACCATTGGTAGCCAGTTCCCACATCTCGTCGGAACCCATGGAATCCTCAGGACGGGTGGACAGCTCAGCATGATACTCCAGACCGAAAGTGCTGTATACTTCATCAAAGAGGTCAATAACCTTCTGAATTTCCCCTTCAATCTGTTCTGGAGTCATGAAGATATGGGCATCATCCTGGGTAAAATTACGAACACGGAAAAGTCCGTGAAGAGCTCCGGAAAGCTCATGACGATGAACAAGTCCAAGCTCACCGGCACGAAGTGGCAAATCACGATAGCTGTGCTGCTGAGTCTTATATACAATCATACCGCCTGGGCAGTTCATTGGCTTTACTGCATAATCCTCACCATCGATTTCAGTGAAGTACATATTCTCTTTGTAATGAGCCCAGTGACCGGAACGCTCCCAAAGCTGGCGGTTCAGAATCATTGGGGTCTTAATCTCCTGATAACCATAGCGACGATGAACCTCGCGCCAGTAGTTAATCAGCTCATTGCGAATAACCATGCCGTTTGGATGGAAGAATGGGAAGCCAGGCCCCTCCTCATGAATGCTGAAAAGATCCAGTTCCTTACCCAGCTTACGATGGTCACGCTTGGCAGCCTCTTCCAGCATGTGGAGATACGCATCCAGCTCATCCTTCTTTTCAAAGGCAGTACCATATACACGCTGAAGCATCTTGTTCTTAACATCACCGCGCCAGTATGCACCAGCCACGCTCTGGAGCTTAATAGCCTTTACCTTGCCAGTGGAAATAACATGAGGGCCGGCACAGAGATCAGTGAACTCACCCTGAGTGTAAAGGGAAATAGTAGCATCCTCTGGAAGATCGTTAATAAGCTCCACCTTGTAGCCCTCACCAGCAGCCTTGAACATATCAAGAGCCTCCTGACGGCTTACTTCCTTGCGCTCCAGCTTAAGGTTCTCCTTAACGATTTTGTTCATCTCTTTTTCGATGTCCTTAAGGTCTTCCTCGGTGAGGCGCTTTTCCATATCAATATCATAGTAGAAGCCGTTATCGATAGCAGGACCGATAGCCAGCTGAACATTCTCGGACTTATAAAGTCTCTTAATAGCCTGGGCCAAAATATGGGAACCGGTATGGCGCAATGCCCAGCGACCTTCCTCATCCTCAAAGGTCAGGAACTTGATGCTGGCATCCTTGTCAAGAACAGTGGTAATATCCTTGGTCTCTCCATCAATGCTGATAGCCAATACCTTCTTTGCCAAGCTGTTGCTGATGGACTTTACCAGCTCCAGACCGCTGATACCAGTCTCAGCTTCACGAACTGCGCCATCTGGCATAGTCAATTTAATCATGATTTATTCCTCCCAAATAATATAAAATACTCACAGGGAAATAAAAAAATACCTCTATCCCCAATAGGGACGAGGTATATACTTCGCGGTTCCACCCTGCTTGCCACACCATATGAAACACGATGTGACCAACTTTTGTGATTTTAACGGAATCAGTCCGGCGGTATTTAATCCAAAAAACATGTTTCATACCACAGCTCCGAAGTGGTAACCAAGGACTCAATTATAGGACTTCACAGCAACTGTCCCTCTCTGAATAACGAACTTCCAGGCCATATCTTCTTCATAACCTTTATGATATCTCAAATTACTGTCTAATTATAGTATTCGTTGAGATTACTGTCAAGCATAACTCGTTCTTTTCGCCACTATTCTTTGTCACTCGTCGCTTGCTGCGTTTGCATCTTGTTGCTTAACGGCTGGCCACCTGTATCTTTTGATTATCGGTGGATATAACTGGTATCTGCAGCTTGCGGCCGGCTCGCAGATCTCTTTCAGTCTTTATATCATTAATTTCCTTAATGGCAACAGTGAGCTCCTGAAGCTGTTCGCTGTCAGATGTATAACGGCTGGCAACAGCCTCAATACTTTCGCCATGTTGTAAAACTACAGTATCAAAGTCAGATGTTCTAAGATAGGAATTAGTTAAATTAAATGGAGAGAGAACAGCAAGTCCAATAACTATGGCAATAATAACATTCTTCATAATAGCTTCTCCTTTACATTTAAGAAAATTAGTTCTGAGAATTTCCGTTCCAAGAAAATAAGTTCTTAAAACTTTTGTTTGGTGATATATTAGCATAGAATCCATGTTCTGTCAACAAATTACCAAACAAATTTTCGTTGATTTTATTATCCCTTTTTGATACAGTATCTTTATTGATTTTGCAGTTTACAAAGGAGGTTCCCATGGTTTTACACGGAGCCGTTATCATTGAGCAGGGAGTTAAATTTGCCCTTCTATCCGTAAAGCAGTCCGTTACCCAATACACTGTCCGTTCCACCAGATTCCGCCAGGCCGTTAGACCATTTTTTCCTAACATGCCTATTATTCTCATGTCCCAGGACAAAGATGGTATCCCCCACTACTATGGACGCAAGGACATTGTGGAATTTTTGAAAACCGTTCCTCTGGATCGGATTCCATGGAAAGTGTATCACATCTACTAATTATTAAAAGATTATGTTGGTATAAAAAATAACCACCCCATTTAAGGGATGGTTATTTTTCGTTCTATTTTATTTGTAGATTATCACTTGCGAAGCTTAGCATCAAACTTCTTCTCCACCGCATCAATAATCTTGTTGAAGGACTCATCCACCTCTTCATCAGTGAGGGTCTTGTCATTGGACTGGAACAGCATACTGAAGGCCAGGCTCTTCTTGCCCTCCTCAATCTGCTTGCCCTTGTAAAGATCAAAGAGAACAGCTCTCTTGAAGTACTTACCGCCATTTCCGATAATTGTCTTTTCGATGTCAGAAGCATTTACATCCTTGTCCACCAATATTGCCAAATCACGGAATACAGCCGGATACTTAGGAAGTACATCAAAGTTGAACTTTGCGGAACTGTACTTCATAAGGGTAGCCACATCCATTTCGAAAATGTATGCCTTTTTAGTAATACCAAAATTCTCGGCCACCTGTGGATGAAGCTCACCTACAGCAGCGATAATATCCTTGCCCTTCTTAAAGAGAGCAGTCTTGCCAGGGTGCATTGCAGTATACTCTCCTGCTTCCACCGTATATCTGGTGATGTTTCGTCTGGCCAGCAGCTCCTCAACAACACCCTTGGCATCGTAGAAATCAATCATATCGTCGCCGGTATTCCAGCCCACTGGGTTGCGGCGTCCACACATAAAGCCTGCCACCTTAACCACCTCATCAGGAAGCTCGGTAAGAGGCAGTGACTTTGGATAAAATACAGGTGCCACATCATAAAGGCGGATATCCTCGTTCTTGCGGGAAAGGTTGCGAACAGCATTTTCGATAACGCTGGCCAAAAGACTGGTACGAACCAGCTGTGCCTCCTCAACAAAAGGATTCATAAGAGGAATAGCGTTGCGAAGCGGACTGTCAGCTGGAACCAGCATCTTGTCCAAGATATCATAATTGCTGAAGCTGAAGGAAAGCTCCTCGCTTAAGCCAATGTGGGTCAAGGTAATCTTAATATGGTCGATGAAGTCCTGCAATGGACTCTGAACGCCCTGAACCATGGTACCCTCTGGAGTAGTGGACTGAATGTTGTCAAAGCCGTAAATACGGGCAACCTCCTCGGAAATGTCCTCCATAAAGGTTACATCATTTCTCCAGGAAGGAACTGCCACATGGTAGCCCCCCTTACCATCTGCCTCGCACTTGAAGTCAAGGCTTTCCAGAATTTCCACCATCTTTTCTGCTGGAATATCAGTACCCAGACGCTTATTAATCTGCTCTGGAGTGAAATCTACAGACACTGGCTGCTTTTCTACTGGATATACATCAACGATACCCTTGGTAACAGTGCATGCACCCATATCTTGAAGAAGCTGGGCTGCTCTGTCCAGAGCACGCATGGTCTGAGTCTCATCCACGCCACGCTCAAAGCGTCCGGAGGCCTCAGAACGAAGACCGCAGGAACGGGCTGTACGACGGATGCTGGCTCCATTGAAGGCTGCTGCCTCCAACACAACAGTAGTAGTGTTCTCAGTAACCTCAGACTCAAGGCCACCCATTACACCAGCCAATCCCGCTGGCTTTTCGCTGTCGGCAATAACCAGCTCCTCACCCTTGGCAATACGGGAGGAATCATCCAGAGTATGGAGGTTTTCCCCAGCTACAGCTCTCCGGGCAGTAAGGCTAGCCCCGGCAATCTGGTCATAATCGTAAGCATGCATAGGCTGTCCCAGCTCTACCATTACGAAATTAGTTACATCAACGATATTGTTAATGGCACGGATTCCTGCATTTTCCAGACGGACCTGCATCCACTCAGGAGATTCCATAACCTTTACATTCTTTAATACTCTTGCGGAGAAACGGGAGCAAAGATCATTTGCCTCAATGCCAATCTTAATCATATCAGCTGTGGAGACATCGTCATCCTCGTTAACTTTAATTTCAGGCCACTTTGGAGTATTGCCTGTAAGAACAGCAATCTCGCGAACCAGGCCAAAAACGCTGAAGCAGTCACCACGGTTGGCAGTAAGCTCAAACTCCAGAATATCGTCATCAAGACCAAGAGCATCCTTGGCTGGGATACCGATTTCAGTATCGGCTGGCAGAATGTAAATACCGTCCTTCTGCTCATCAGTCAAGGTGGTAAGATCCATCTTAAGCTCATCAGCGGAGCAAAGCATTCCATTGGAAGGAACACCACGGAGCTTGCCCTTGGAAATCTTCAGGCCATTTGGCAGCTTGGCACCGATCATGGCAACGGGAACAATATCCCCCTGCTTAACATTCTGGGCACCAGTTACAACCTGAACCAGCTCTGGCTGGCCCACATTCATCTGGGTAATGAACATGTGGTCAGAATCTGGATGACGCTCGATGGACTCAACCTTTCCAGTTACGACCTTCTCCAGTCCCTCGCCGGCGTGAACCACATTTTCCACAGGAATACCCGCCATGGTCAGCTTGTCAGCCAACTCATCGGAAGTTTCAGTGAAATCTATATAATCGTGAAGCCATTTAATTGATACCTGCATTTTCTATCCCCTCCCTAATTAAAACTGCTCCAACAGACGAATGTCGTTGTCGTAGAACAGGCGTAAATCGTCAATACCATATTTCAGCATGGTGATGCGCTCAACACCCATACCGAAAGCAAAGCCGCTTACCTTGGAAGGATCATAGCCGCTCATTTTGAGTACATTTGGATGAATCATACCAGCACCCAGGATTTCAAGCCAGCCGGTACCCTTGCACACACGGCAGCCCTGGCCCTTGCACATTACGCAGGAAATATCCACTTCGGTGCTTGGCTCAGTGAATGGGAAGAAGCTAGGACGAAGACGAACCTTAACATCCTTGTTGAATATCTGTCTGAGGAAGTCCTCAAGGGTGCCCTTCAAGTCAGAGAAACTGATATTCTTGTCAATAACCATACCCTCGATCTGAGTAAACATTGGGGAATGGGTAGCATCATAATCGTCGCGGCGATATACACGGCCTGGGGCAATCATGCGGATTGGGCTGTTTGGCTCATGGGCCTCCATGGTACGGGCCTGTACTGGGGATGTCTGGGAACGCATGAGAATATCCTCAGTGATATAGAAGGAATCCTGCATATCACGGGCAGGATGATCCTTTGGCAGATTCAGTGCCTCAAAGTTATAGTAGTCCTTCTCGATTTCAGGACCCTCCTCCACACTGAAGCCCATACGCATGAAAATATTCTTGATCTGCATAAGGGTTACAGTAAGAGGATGAATATGACCATGGTTGGTTGGACGACCTGGCAGTGTTACATCAATCTTCTCGCTGGCCAGACGCTTTGCCATTTCCTTAGCCTTCAGCTCCTGATTTTTTTCAGCAATGAGCTGCTCCAGCTGCTGACGGGCCTCGTTTACAATCTGACCGATACGAGGACGATCCTCGGCACTGAGCTGTCCCATACCTCGGAGGATAGAGGTGAGCTCACCCTTTTTACCAAGATACTTTACACGAATATCGTTTAAATCATTAAGAGTACCAGCTACATCTTTGATAGCCTTGGCTGCTTCCTGGCGCAGCTGTTCAATCTTGCTTTCCATAATTGCCTCCTGATAACTGATTTTTTGTAATATAAAAGACCCTCACCCAAAAAGGGGCGAAGGTCTAATTCGCGGTACCACCCTAATTTATAACTCATTTACGCCATAACGCTGCTGTGCGCCCCGACTACATCTCTTCACCAGGGAGGCTCCAGAGTGAACTTCACCAGACTTTAGCTGCCCTGTTCTCAGTTATCAGGACTTCCTGTAAGCATATTTTCCGGCTACTCTCTCTTTCCTTGCCTAATGTAGAACATTCTATCACTAACAGGAAAATAATGCAAATGATTATTTATAGGTTATTCAGCTGCTCCAGAGAATAACTTCTCCTTTAAATTGCCTACCATTTTGCTAAGAATTCCAAGGAACACTTCCTTTTCCTCTTCGGAAATACCGGAAAATTCGGCTTCTATCCATTTCTTGCAGCAGTCATCAATGGACTGAGCAGCTTTTTTTCCCTTAGGAGTTACCATAATATGGTTCTTTCTGTGGTCCACTACATCCTTTTCACGAACAATGTAGCCCAGACGGGCCAGAGAATTCAGCTCTCTAGTCACATAAGCCTTATCCATATTCAGGAGCTTACCAATATCATCCTGTACCAGCCCCTCATGAAGATAGGATGAATACAAAACGGCCCCCATTGTAACAGTTCTGATGGAGTATTCCTTCATGCTCTGTTCGAAATACCTTTTCCAGTACATAACAAGAGCAGACATGGTCATTTCAATTGATTGGGTTACTGATGTTTTCATCTCTGTATAATCCTCTCATTCAAAATTTTCTCTATTCATGGTGCAACGGCCCAAACTATATAAAACAGCCTCTATTGGTGATAAATTATCCGTGGTGGTTCCACAGGTCTGGGTACTGATTATATTTCCGTAAGGATCTGAAATATCCTCCTGAACAGTTATCTGATATACCTTTCGTGTCAGCTGCTTTGCCCCAATGCTCACCCGGCATATGCGGTCACAGGAGGTTCTGATGGCTGCTGCATTTTGGGCTCTCTCATCTGTCTCCTCGCCGTCTACGGATTCATCAAACTCATAGCCTTCTATCAGCTCTGTGAGCTGTTTCATATAAACCGCATCATTATCAATATCATCGGGAATATTTACTACGGCTGGAGCCAAATAAGCCCTTCCCTTAACTGGCTTTCCTGACAATGAAAATACCTTGGCTGTATCATTTACAGCGGCATGGTTATGCAAATCCACATTTTCTGCCTCCAAGGTATCCAGAAAATTACGAATAGAAGAATCCAGATACTCGGACATATTGTGGCTGAACTTCAGCGAATTTGGATTGCGCTTGCATTTTACCTCTTCACCGGTCTGCTCATAACCAGCCTTAATAAACTGCAACAATCCATGCACAGGATCGCCGCTCATGGTATATCTGGTATGCTTCACCACATCACCATATTCCTTGACAAAGGTTTTATTCCCCACTGCCGGGGCTCCAAAGGTAACCACCTGAATACTCCCTGGAGGAATACCCATACATTCCATGCGGGTACCCAACAGCACTGCAACTGCTCCCCCAAGGCTATGACCAGTAAGAAGCAGATCCTCATTATCCTTATAGATTATTTCCATAAGAGGATCCACTCCCAGGGAACCATCCTCCTTTGGTGTAAAAAAGGCGGTCTGGGTATAGTCATTAAACCCTTTATGAACTAATGGCTGGGCCGAAGTGGTCTTCTCAGTTTTGGCATATTGATCAAACTCAGAAGGAACTGAGCCCCCAAAGAGGACCTTACTAAATCTAAGATCCACCTGAACATCCTTCATCTTTTCAGTTCCGGGAACAGCAACGATATTGAGGTATTTCCCCGTCAGCTCGTCCGGTTCCTTTGATCTGAGCAAAATAAAGTTGGTATCAGCTTTTTCATCCTGATTTTGGTAATTGACAATATCATAGCCATAATCAGATATTACATCCCTAATTACTTCATTAAGCTGACTCTTATAGGACATCATACCCAAAAGGGCACAGGCATATTGAATGCTGGCCCTCTGAACTGCCTCTGAAGCAGCATTGGCCTGCCCCACAGTCACACAGATAACCAAGGAAACTGCAAATATTATTTTCCCGCCAAAGGAAATCGCTTTAGATACGCATTTTGAAATCACCATAGCCAAATCCTCTTACAACCTCTACCTCATCACGGGAATTAACTGCACAAATATGAGGCAGTGGCATTCCGTTAAAAGTATTGTTCTTTACCATGCTGTAAATTGCCATATCACCGAAGAGAAGTCTGTCCCCGGTTTTTAAGGCATTGTCAAAGGAATAGGTCCCAATAGTATCGCCCGCAAGGCAGGTCGGTCCTGCCAAGGTGTAGGTATGTGGCTTCTCATCAGCCTCACCGCTTCCCATAAGAGGAGGTCTGTAAGGCATTTCCAGAACATCGGGCATATGGCAGGCCGCGGAAGTGTCAAGAATGGCAATATTCGCCTTCCTTCCATTTTCCGGGGTGGCCTCAATAATCTCCAGCACCGTTGCCACCAAGAAGCCTGCATCAAGGGCCACAGCCTCTCCTGGTTCAATATACACCTTTAAACTGTATTTTTTCTGTATTCTGTTTATGCACTCTTCCAAAAGAGAAACATTATAATCATCTCTGGTAATGTGATGGCCCCCGCCAAAGTTCAGCCATTTAAGATGCTTAAAATACTTACCGAACTTGTCTTCCACAGCCTCAAGGGTCTCTGCCAAAGGCTCGGCCCCCTGTTCACAGAGAGTGTGGAAATGAAGGCCACTAATGCCATAAAGGAATTCATCCTCCTGGGCTTCCTTAAGGGCCTGTTCCAGTTCACTTAGCTTAGTGCCAAGACGGCTATCCCCGGAGCATGGATCGTAAATGGCATGCTCCTCTGGCTGAGTGGAATGCTCCGGATTAATTCTTAGTCCATAGGAGCGACCGGCTTTTTTTGCCATTGGCGCATATTTCTTGAGCTGACCAATGGAATTAAACACGATGTGATCACAGATTTCCAGAATCTCCGGAAAATCATTCTCCTGATATGCAGGAGAAAAAATGTGGTTTTCCCCTGGAAACTCCTCATGAGCCAACTTTGCCTCATAAATACCGCTGGCAGTGGTACCCTTGAGATATTCACTGATAAGAGGATAGAAATGGAACATGGAAAAGGCCTTCTGGGCCAATAAAATGCTGCATCCAGTCCTGTCCTGAACACCCTTAAGAATTTCCAGATTGTGCCTTAGCCGTGATTCCTCCACCACATAGCTGGGTGAAGGAACCTCCTGCAGCCATTTAGGCTGATAGACAAAGCTCATTAGTCCACCAATGCAGGGTTATGGCTCTCCTGCCAAGGAAGGCCCCACTTATTGAGAGCTTCCATAAATGGATCTGGATCAAATTCCTCAATGTTGTATACACCAGGCTTCTTCCAAGTGCCGTTCATTACCAGCATAGCGCCAATCATGGCTGGAACACCGGTGGTGTAGGAAATGGCCTGGGAGCCAACCTCCTTGTAGCACTCCTGATGGTCGCATACATTGTAAAGATAATAGGTCTTATCCTTGCCATCCTTCTTGCCCTGGAAAATACAGCCAATATTGGTCTTGCCCACAGTACGAGGACCAAGGCTGGCTGGGTCTGGCAGAACAGCCTTCAGGAACTGCAATGGAACGATCTGCTTGCCCTCAAACTCAATTGGCTCAATGGAGGTCATGCCTACATTTTCCAGACACTTCAAATGACGGAGATAGCTTTCGCCAAAGGTCATGAAAAAACGGATACGCTTGATGCCCGGAATATTGAGGCCCAGAGACTCCAGCTCCTCATGGTGCAGGAGGTACATATCCTTTGGACCAACCTCTGGGAAATCGTAAACACGCTTAATCTCCATAGGCTCAGTTTCAACCCACTTGCCATCCTCCCAGTAGCTGCCCTTGGCAGAAACCTCGCGGATGTTGATTTCTGGATTGAAATTGGTGGCAAATGGATAACCGTGGTCACCAGCATTGCAGTCCAGAATATCAATATAGTTAATTTCATCAAATTCATGCTTTAAAGCGTATGCACTGAATACACCAGTTACACCAGGGTCAAAGCCGGAGCCCAAAAGTGCAGTAATACCAGCCTTTTCAAAGCGCTCACGGTACTCCCACTGCCACTTGTACTCAAACTTTGCAGTATCCTCTGGCTCATAGTTTGCAGTATCCACATAGCTTACCTTGCATTCCAAGCAAGCATCCATAATGGTGAGGTCCTGATAAGGCAGCGCCAGATTCAGCACCACATCAGGCTTAACGTCCTTCATAAGAGCCACCAGCTGTTCAACGCTGTTGGCATCCACCTGGGCAGTGGTTATTTTGCACACATTGCCATACTGCTTTTCCAGAACTTCCTTCAGCTTGTCGCACTTGCTCTTGGTGCGGCTGGCAATACAGATCTCCTGAAATACCTCGTGATTCTGAACACATTTATGAATTGCTACGCTGGCTACACCGCCGCAGCCAATAACTAAAACCTTACCCATTGTTATTTGTTCCTCCTATATATGTACATATTTCTTAATATTATCATATTATTTGCATGAGCAGTTTCCCGTAGCCAGGGACTCAGGACTAAAACTCTTTTTTACTTTCAGTTAAACATCAAGAAAAATCCAAACTCGCTTCGCTCAAACAATGGATATTTTCTCGATGGGAAAGAATGTAAAAAATAGTTTATTAACGTCCTTCGCCCAACGCTACAGTAAACTGTCCCTGCAACTCAACAATTCTAAATCAGAAACTAGACTTGCTCCGGGCCCCTGATAAAAGACTCCTCCAGCTTTAACAGCATTTCTCTGAGTATTTTAAGTGCTGCCGCTGTGGAAGCGCCGCTCTGGTCCAGCCCAGGGGACAGCTCCACAATATCACAGCCCACCACATTCAGACCACAGCCTGCAATGGCTGCCTCCATCAGCTCCTTAAAGGAAACCCCGCCATATTCCGGGGTCCCGGTGCCAGGAAAAACTGATGGATCCATTACATCCAAATCTATGGTGAAATATACTGGTTTGCCCTTCAAAGCCGCCAAGGCCTGAGGCATAGCCTTTAAATCAAATTTATGAAGATGGGTGTGCTCCTTGGCCCACTGGAACTCCTCACGCATACCGCTGCGGATTCCCAGCTGCCAGATACGGTCATCCCCTACAATATCCCAAGCCCGGCGGATAACTCCCGCATGGGTCAGATGGGTGCCTAAATACTCATCCCGAAGGTCAGTATGAGCATCGAAATGCAGAATATGCAAATCAGGATACTTTCTGGCCACTGCACGGATTGCACCAAGGGATACCAGATGCTCACCGCCAATCATGAATGGCAGCTTATTGGCATCAAGAATTTCCTCAGCTCTCGTTTCAATGTCCTTAAGGGCCATTTCCGCATCCCCAAAGCACAGCTCCAAATCACCACTGTCAAATACCTTGGCATCCTCCATATCCAAATCCTGGTAAGGACTGTAGGTTTCCAGCCCATAGGACTCGCCACGCATTATCTTGGAAGCAAAGCGGGTGCCAGGCCTAAAGGAGGTGGTACTGTCAAAGGGAGCACCATAAAGCACGATTCGTGCCTCGTTAAAAGGGGCCTCACAGCCCAAAAAAGTCTCTACATTAGGACTCAACATCTCTCAGCAACTCCTCTACATAATTTGGCAGAGCAAAAGCACCGGCGTGCAGTGCAGTATTGTAATATTTCAGCTTCAAGCCAAAGTTTTTCCAGCGGTCCCAATTAACACCCTTTACCGGGTGATATTTCTTGGAAGCAAAACCAAAGAGCCAATGCCCCGACGGATAAGTTGGAATATGAACCTGATAAACCTTGGATATTGGGAAGGACATACAGATTCGCTTATGAGCCCGCTGCATGGCCTCAGCATCTCCCTCGTAAAATGGGCTTTCATGCTGGTTTACCATTATACCGTCATCATGGAGAGCCTTGTAGCAGTTGCCATAGAACTCTCTGGTAAAGAGGCCCTCTCCCGGTCCAAAAGGATCTGTGGAATCCACAATAATAATGTCGTATTCGTCATGAACACGGCGAATGAATTTCAAACCATCCTCATAATAGCAGGTAACTCTTGGATCATCCAGCTTCAGGGCTGTGGAGTGAAGATACCTCTTGCTTACATCCACCACTTCCTCATCGATTTCCACCAAATCAATTTTCTCGATAAAATCGTATTTTGTAAGCTCACGAACTGTACCGCCATCGCCACCGCCAATAACCAGCACCTTCTTTGGATTTGGATGAACGCACATGGCCACATGGGTAATCATCTCGTGATAGATGAATTCATCCTTCTCCGTTAACATGAGGTATCCGTCCAAAACCATAATTCTGCCAAATTCCTTGGACTCAAAAATATCAATGCGCTGGAACTCACTTTTACCACTGTAAATCTGCTTATCAACTTTTATGGAAAGGCTAACATTATCAGTATGTTTTTCTGTATACCATAACTCCATCTGTATCACCTTTATTTCATAACATTTAGAAACTTAATATCCATATCCTCCGGACCTGTCATGGAACAGCCCTTTTTCTTGGCATAGCGAATATACTGGAGGATTTCCTCAGTAATCATTTCTCCCGGTGCCAAAATCGGAATTCCCGGTGGATAACACATTACAAATTCGCTGCAAACCCGGCCTACAGTCTGATCTATTGGCAAGGATTCCTTTTCGCCATAAAATGCCTCCTGAGGTCCGCATACCACCTGAGGGTTGATATATTCCGCCTTCAGCATCTTACGGCCGGTCTGACGATAATTTCTCCGGATCTCCGCCAAGGCGGATACCAGACGCTCAATATCCTTCAATCGGTCCCCTACAGATACATAGGCCAGCAAATTGGCAATATCGCCAAACTCAGTCTGTATATCGTACTCATCACGAAGGAGATCATAAACCTCAATGCCCGCAAGACCAATGGAACGGGTATAAACTGACAGCTTGGTTATATCAAAATCAAAAATTGAATCCCCGTTAATAAGCTCCCTGGAATAAGCATAATAATCACCAATGGTGTTAATCTCATCCCTGGCATATTCCACCTGATCAATAATCTTGTCAATCATTTCCCTGCCCCGAAGAGCCATATTTCTGCGGGAAACATCAAGACTGGCCAACAGCAAATATGAAGCTGAGGTGGTCTGGGTCAGATTAATAATCTGATGCACGTACCCCTCCGGCACCCTATCGCCAATCAGCAATATGGAACTCTGGGTAAGAGAGCCACCAGACTTGTGCATGGAAAGAGCCGCCATATCCGCATCAGCGTGCATAGCGGCAACAGGCAACTTATCACTAAAATACAAATGAGACCCATGGGCTTCATCTGCCAAAAGCAGCATGCCATTATCATGGGCCAGCTTTGCAATAGATTTTATATCTGAACATATACCATAATAGGTTGGGTTATTTACAAAAACCGCCTTGGCATCAGGATTTTCCCTAATAGCCTGCTCCACATCGGCCACACTCATTCCAAGGGAAATGCCCAGCATGGAATCCATCTGAGGATTTACATACACTGGCACCGCACCACAAAGAATCATGGCATTGATGGCGCTTCTATGTACATTACGGGGAATGATAATCTTATCCCCACGCTTGCAGGCAGTCATCACCATGGCCTGCACCGCTGAGGTGGTGCCCCCCACCATAAAAAAGGCGTGGGCAGCCCCAAAGGCATCTGCCGCCAGTCTCTCGGCATCCTTAATGACGGACACAGGATGACAAAGATTATCCAGCATCTTCATGGAATTTACATCCACAGAAAGGCACTGCTCTCCCAAAAACTCAGTCAGCTCCGGATTGCCACGGCCACGCTTATGTCCGGGCACATCAAAAGGAACCAGACGGGCCCGCTTCATCTTCTCCAAAGCCTCCAAAATAGGGGCTCTGTCCTGAGAATAATATTCCATTCTTCCTTTATCTCCTTAGAAAACATTAATCCCGCTAAAGATTTCAATCATTTCCTTGCGCAGGTTATCATGTATTTCCAGGCGGGTCTTTGGTGGGATTTCGTAAATATCCGTATTAAACAGATAATTTTTCAGGTCCAGCTCCTTAATAAGCATCTTGGTATGGAACAAATTGGCCTGATATACATTTACATCCACCGTGTCGTATTTATCGATGGTCTTCTTGTCAATAAAGTTCTGAATAGAAGTGATATTGTGATCCATGAACAATTTTTTTCCGGAAAGGTCACGGGTAAAGCCTCTCACTCGATAATCCATGGTAATTATATCCGAATCAAACATACCAATAAGATAATCAAGGGTTTTCAGTGGCGTAATCTCACCACAAGTGGCCACATCAATATCCACGCGGAAGGTAGCTATACTGGTCTCGGGATGAAATTCAGGATAGGTATGCACCGTAACATGACTTTTATCCAAATGTGCCAATATTGTTTCATTAACAGGCTTAACCACCGTATCTCCCAAAGGCTTCTTCTGCCCGGAGGAAACCGCCGCCTCCTCTGCAATTAACAGAGTTACACTGGCCCCTTGGGGATCATAATCCTGTTTGGACACACTAAGAACCTGAGCGCCTATCATTTCCGTTACCTTAAACATAATCTTGGTCAGACGCTCTGAGTTGTACTGGGAATCAATATATTTTATATAATCCTGTTGTTCTCTAGGTGTCTTAGCATAACAAATATCATAGATATTAAAGCTAAGGGATTTGGTCAGGTTGTTAAACCCGTAAATTTTCAGCTTATCTTCCAATCTGATCTCACGCCCCTAATAATAATTTTTTACATAAAAAAACTCAGGTACAGCAGCCTGTGCCCTGTTCACCCTGAGAAAAAACAGCAATTAACCACAAATGAGCCATTGTGCTGCGGAACAGTCGAAAATGCTGCTTCTACAGTTATTGCTGATTTGGGTATCTCTCCCTCTTAAGCATATATATTGTATATTAAATGGGTCATAAAAGCAAGCATTCTCCCTACTCCATTAGCTATAAAAAAGAGGGAACCGACACAAACTTATGTCCATGGCTCCCCCTTAAACTATCCAGCATCCACACTGGACTTCTTAGTTATTAATTTGCTATCAGCCGGCTTTGTTAGACCAATGGGTATTGGTATGGGATTTCCAAGTGAACTTTTTATGATATTCTGGAATTCCCGCATTTTTTAAAATATAGTTATAGTGCACGATTCCATACGCTGGAACCTTCTGCTCTACATAATGACGCATACCTACTCCCGCCCACATCTGTTGTTTATTGGTGGCTGTAAGGGTAAGGTCAAGATCTACCCACTTTACATAACCAGTGGTATCACCATCATTAGTAAAATGTCCCTCAATGGTAGCCTGCCCAGGGGAATATAACCGTACGTGGTCCACATGGTAACGTATCTTTGCCTTGGCCTCAGCCGACGGAGAAAAGCTCATTACGCATAGTAATGATAGCGCAAAAAATGCCAACAATCCCACAAATAAATGCTTCTTCATGGGTACCCTCCTTTTTAAAACTTAGTTATTATTTCAAAAATTCCATGTCCTGACCGGCTTTGTCCTTGTTGTCATACCACTTCAGCACGCCATCACGAAGAACAAGCTCGCAGCTTCCGTCATCATATACATTAACATCTGTTTCTTTGCCGTTATCATATACGATAGCATCGGTGCACAAGCCGTTGCCAGGACACACAAGAATAGCACTGTCCTTGTCGTATCGGCAAGAATAAGTCCACACCCTGTGCTCAGCTGCACTATTTGCCCAGCTGATGTCTGCAGTATATTTATTGTCTTCCTTGTTAATTACGATGGTGCAACGACCGCAAGCCCATACACCAAGATAACTCTCTGGGGTTATACCTTCGGTCTTGCCAGCATACTCGTAATTGTCAAAACGAATAAAATGCAGGGCACCATCCTGGCCGGACCAGAGATGCTTCTGAAGAGTACCATCCTCATCATTCTTTGGAAACATAGCCCAATTCTTCCCATCTGGCTCATCAAATGCATACCATGGGGTATATGTGCCATCCGGATGTTCTTCGGCGATTACCCTTACTGTACCACTGGAAGCTCCTCCTCCCCTGTAGTCCAGTTCATAGGTGTAATCAGGATTTACCCTTAAAATCCTGGCATCAAGGGCGTCCCCCTCCCGCCAGGTGCCGATAATAGCCTGAATGCTGGTGTCAACCTTGCTCATATCTACTTCTGCAGAAGCCACCGGAGTGTTTCCCCATCCCAAAGCAAAACAAGCTGCAAACGCCAGGACCATCAAGCATTTAGGAAACCAACCAAACCTCATGCTAAAATCCCTCCTATTCTTTTTCCAACTTCAACATGGCAGAGACGCCCTTTGCTCCTCTGCCCCCGAATTCTAGGTACACACATTATATACAATTGTTAATATTCCCACAATAGAACTATGAAACTATTTTGAATTTTCACCCAATTTTAATGTAAAAAGAATAATGCCAATGAAAACTTTAATGATATGCGATACCTCATTCTTCCTCTATGGTTTCAATAAAAAAGCTGACGGGGCGAAAGCCATCATTGCAGGATATCATGGCAGAGCGGGGATTTTTCATCCAGCCGTCATAGATATTCTCTCCCCCATAGGCCAGTGTCATCACGAAGGGAGACATGCTTTCCCAGGCACTTTCGCAAAGACCTTCTGGACGCTGCCACCCATCGGCAATAAATACCTGCCCCTCCTCCATATCACAGGCATGCTCTATGGGATTTTCATATTTTTCCATCAGATCCTGATAACATGCCTTCCTCATTACCGTAATACGAATCTTCTTCATATCAAACTACTCCTTATTTAAGCAGCCAAAAATCTGCAGCAACATTTTCTACAATACATACATATGCTTTATTCCATCTGATAATGCAAAATTCCTTTAAAGTGAGCTTAATAATAAAAGGAGCTGAAACAAAATCAGATTTTGTTACAACTCCTATTTTATTTTTGAAAAATTATTGTAATACTTTCTTATGTGAGCCGTAAATATAGACATAAAAGATAAAACAAAACGGGCACAGCCCATACAGAAGGGAGATAAACATTATGAACAAGAAGTTTGAACTCAACGAAATGGAATTGAATCAGGTTGCCGGTGGCCGCCCACGGATTCGCATTCATGGCCCACGTCGTAAGCCTTTCCAGATCATCCGCGATATTATTGATATAGTAAAGGATATCACGAGTCCTAAGAAGGATACTCCACAGCAGGATCCACAGGGACCAAAGAAGGCTGCATAAAAAAGAAGATATAAATATATCCCCTGGCTAATATAAACGCCAGGGGATTTCTATCTGACCAAAACCACCATCTAGCCAACATATTTCTTCACAATCCTTCTGACTGCTGCTAGGTAAGAGCTACCGAAAAGATTCAGGTGGTTCAGCAAGTGATAGAGATTGTATATATCCCGCCGTTCTACATAGCCTGGATTCCTGGGGATAATCTCATGGTAGGCAGCGTAAAAAACAGGCGAAAAGCCACCAAATAGTTCTGTCATTGCAATATCGGCTTCGTGATGCCCAACATACACCGCCGGGTCAATAAGCATAGGCTTGCCAAGTCTGTCTGGCATAACATTGCCACTCCACAAATCACCATGGAGCAAAGACGGAAACTGGGGCTCTACAAGAAAATCTCCCAATTTATCCAAGAGCTTTAAGCATAGTCGCTTATCTTCTTTGGCAAAATAATGGTCTGCAAATTTCATCTGCGCCCCTAATCTGTTGTCACGGAAAAATTCCGTCCAGCCAGACTTGGGGTTATTTTTTTGTTTTGTTGCACCGATAAAGTTATCATCGTAAAATCCATACACACCATCCTTAGTCCAGGATGCAGTTTGAGCACGATGAATATTCGCAAGATTATGTCCCAAAAGAGTCCAGTAGTCCCTTGCAGGACGGTTGCTTCTCTCGTAACTTAGGAGCAAAAATCTCTCCCCCAGTGACTCATTCCCGACTCCAAGAACTTCCGGCACATTTGCTCCTGCTTCTTTCAGTGCCAACAAGCCTTTTGCCTCAGCACGAAAGAAGTTTTCTCCTGCACCTTTCTTGGTCTTGAGAAAAACCTCCTCACCATTTGATAGCAAAAGCCGATATGCCTCATTAATGTCGCCGCCAGAAACCGATTGTTGACTCTCTATTCTAACTTCCGAGCCAAATATATTTTTGACCGCCTCTTTTATTGATTGGTACATCTCTATACTCCTTGGTGTAGAATTGAATTACAAGTCCTTTTTCAGCCCAGTTGCTTTAAAGCTCATATCCATCAGCACTTCCAACATCTTCTTGTTGGCCTTGCGCAGATCCAGACTTATCCAATGCTGCTTATTCATATGGTAGGCTGGGTAGATGCCTTCCTCCCGCAGCAAATCCTCCCGCATGGATTTGGGAGCCTTCAGATTAATTACAGTAATAATGGTATCTTCATTTAGCCCTAGCCTATTTGCCGGGATATCCATAAAAAGGCAAAACCATTTCCGACTAACCCTATGACGAAAAACAAAGGCATCCAACTCCTCCCAGGGATAATCCGCCTCTACGCCATATTCACTTTTTATATATGCCACAGCCTGTTCCTTGGTCATCATACCACCGACTTTCTATATTTGATATATTATATACCCCTATGATATACTTTCATGTATTGAAAAATCTAGATAGAAGGTAATAATTATGTTATTTGTTTCCATGCTCATAATGGGTATGATAATCGGATTTATCGGTATTGGCGGGGCTGGTATCACCATTGCTCTTTTAACCGTGGGCTTTGGTGTACCTATACACACTGCCCTGGCAGTGGCCCTTTCCGCCATGGTTTTTACCACCATGTCTGGGGCCTTCAGCCACTTCAAGGAGGGGAATGTTATCCCCAAAACCGGTGCAGTACTTGGTATCAGCGGTATGGTGGGCGCCTTTATGGGAGCCAATATATCAAACATTATTCCTCCAGATATATTGGGGAAAATGTCTGGCTCCATAATGGTACTTTCCGCAGTGCTTCTTTACACCAAGGTTTATCAGCCCCAGTGGCTCAATAAGCACTTTCCGCCAAGGGATGGTCTTCTTGAGGGCCACAAGCTCTACATATACGGAAGTATAGCTGGGGTTGTGAACGGCTTTATCTCCGGTGCCTTCGGTATCGGGGCAGCGGCCTTCATACAGCTGACTCTTATGATAATCTTCGGGGTTCCCGTGATTTACGCCATTGGCACCTGCATGATGGTAATTCTCCCCATCTCCATTGCTGGGGGCTTGGGTTACTTTCTAAACGACCAGCTGGATTTGTGGATATTTATCCAAACCCTTGTAGGACAGGCAGTTGGCGCATATCTTGGTGCAAAGCTCACTCGCCTGGCTCCACGCCCAATATTAAAATTCTTTATGGTAGCCATGTCCGCCTCCGGCGGTCTGGCAATGCTATTCCTATACTAACACATAGTAAAAGTGGCCTCCATTTTGGAAGCCACTTTTTTTGCACACTATTTATGCCTTGTTAAATTTATCCTTACTCTGCTTACAACGTGGACATTTCCAATCCTCCGGCAAATCCTCAAAGGCCGTCCCCGCAGGGATTCCATGGTCCGGATCCCCAACAGCAGGGTCATATACCTGGCCACATACAGAACAGATATATTTCCCAGTAGCCTTGTTTATGGCAATTTCCGTAGGTGGAATTGGTTCCGGCATTTTATCAAGGTCAACAGTCCTTTTAGCTTCCAGATTTTCATAGCCCAGTGGAGTATGGGTGGAGCAATAAACTGTAGGATTATTTCTTATAAACTCCCGAACCCGGTCAAGGGTTTCCCTGGCTGCCTCCTTGCAGGAACTCGCCCAGAATAAACCAATTGACAAAATAACCATCAATGAAATTGCCCAAAACTGCCAGCTTACCTCCACCACCTTTTACAATCATTTTCAGGATAAATATGCCCTGCTGGCCTGGATATTCCAAAGGGATCTAAGTCCATTATATGAACATCTCGGCAAAGATATCGATTGGAACACATTGCTGACTCAAGGATGTAACTTTCTTGAACAAAACAAACAATTTTATCGCAATGCCCTAAAAAATACCTCGGGGCAGACATCCTTCCTAAATACAGCCTGCGGCTACAGCATCAGACAAACGAATGCCTACATTTGCCAACAGCAGGGAGTATCTGAACTATCACCAAAAATGCAGTTCATAATTCGCTTTTATGTTCTTGGTATATTTCCCCTGATAAGTGAATGGGTTTTGAATCGGGATGAGCCTATCTCCCAGGATTTTATTTCCTTTCTGCAGGAGGCTGTGCCAGAAGAACTACGACCATATTTGCTGTAATTTAAACCCAAAAGTGGCTTCCATTTAGGAAGCCACTTTGCTTTTGCATTTATTCACCTGATTAAATATTCTTTTAAGTCCAGATTCACAATATATCTGATTTTCTCTCCCTCAGCACTTGCCCACTTTGCATTTAGCCCTATCATTTTAGCCACTTCCAGTATATCACTTATTCCCGGGCTTTTTCCTTCCCCATGAATTGTAGTGGCATGCTCCCCTCCTATGGATTCACTATAGGTTAAATCGTAGGCCGGTGATAACATCCACCTTTTTTCTGCTTCATCATATATAAAGGAAAAATTTTTGGAGTGATCATCACGATTATGGGCAAATACATTGAAGCACATAAGACGAAACAGCTTTTTGCACTCCTCCATATCCCGTGTAAGCTTCAGCGTCAGTTTCATCAAAACATCATAATCAAGATTTGGTATACGATGAGAGGTCTCCAGCAGCCCCGAAACCGAAACCATGTGTATTCGCTGCCCCCCCTTCACCCCATCTTTATAATCAAAACGTTTCGTACCAAAATATCCGGAACATATACCAGAAGGGAAAAGCTTCACATCAGACATGTCTATACCGCATTTTTTTGCACATAGGGCATACCTATATTCCTGCTCACCAATATTTTTCCTGTCATAAGTGGAGGGGAATTTTATAATCCACGGAGTTTCCTCAATACTTGTCAATATTTTAGGCCTTGCACCACCAGAAGAACCGCCCTTTGCAAAAAGAAAATCCAATTCATCCGTCTGTTCCTCCTGTAAAAGCTTCTGACATTCCCTGGCAATGACATCATAGGATAATTCCTCCTGAACATCAGCAAAACCAAGCACTGGCTCATAAGTCAGTGCCCCCATGCCGGATTTGCCAACAATAGCCAACCTTGTAAGAACTCCCACGGCAGCCGGATCCATATTCTTTTTCCGCAACAATCTATCCACCAGCAATCTGCCCCAACCATCCGGAAGACTGTCTGCAAACACGCCAAATAACCCCTCAAAGGGGTCAAATTTTGGCATAAAAACCTTTTTTTCCAATGGCAAGGAAAAGGGACTTATGGAAAAACCATCACTCAGCCAATCTTTATCATATTCAAAGGCAGCAATGCGATTTTGCACTAACGCCATCTGTCCAACCCTTCGCCCATGATAAAGGACCGTCAGCTTATCTACCTTGTTCATTTATTATCTCCTCTAAAGATCCATAGGGTACTTCACTAAATAAGCTTTCCAGCTCCTCCTCCACTTCAAGAGCAATTGCAATTTTAGCTAATGATTGTAAGGAAATATCTCCCGTTTGTTCAAACCTTTTCACAGAGCCAAAGCTGACTCCGGAACGTTGTGCCAAGGCCTGCTGGGAAAGTTTCCGTCTTTTCCGCAATTTTGCCACACGTCCTGCCAAATCCTTATTTATTTCTGTTGCTGTTCTTTGTTCTAAGTTTATCATACTAATATTTTATCCATTATTGCCATTTTTTGCAACTTTTAGATAATATATTATCTTTTTAAATGGAAAAAGTGGTTACCAGTTAAGGTAGCTACTTTCCTACGAAAGTGAAGCCTTGTTTTCTTCACCACTGCAGTTATAGCTACATATTATGCAAAATTTCCGCAATATCCCCGTCAATACAGATACTTCTCCCGGCAATCTCCTCTGGGCAGAAGGCTTCCCCGTAATTGATACAGGCATAGATTGCCTTTTCGTTGGCCGCTGTCATCTGCCAAAATGGAAATTTAATAATCCCCGGAGTGTTGGCCCCAACTCCCAATTCCAAATACAGCACATATTGGTCTTCGTGCACCCGAAGGAATTGATTATAGGCCACGGCCGCCCTGTGCCAGCCCACATCTTCCACAAATGTATCATCAGAACGCAAATTCATTGTTACAGGAAAACCATCATCGGGGCATTTTGGAATAAGCTCCGTGGGAATTTCCATGGAAAGCTTCCCCGTCTCCGGCACCTGATAAGTCCCATGTTCATCCCGAACAAAGCCCTGGCTTTCCATAGCTTCCATAACCCATTTTTCATTGTCATAGGTGCAGTTATTGGCTGGATTGACACTTTGAAACAGGCCATAATCACCTTGGGTATAAAACAACCGCTTCTTGGAAAAACCCGCCCGCTGGAATTGGTGATCCACATTGGTGGTCAGCACAAAATAATCCTTGTCCCTCACCAGCGACAGCAATTCTTTGTAGACGGGCTTAGGGGGATCAACATAGCGATTGAAATAAATATGCCTGGCCCACCACGCCCACCTTATTTCCTCCTTGGGGAAGGGGTAAAAGCCACCGGCATAAATATTATTTATTCCCAACCGTGCTACAAAATCAAAGAAATATTTTTCAAAACGCTCACCGCTATAGGTCAGCCCAGCCGCTGTTGACAGTCCGGCTCCGGCTCCTATTACTATGGCCCGGGCGTTTTTTATTTCTCGTTTCAGCTGTTCAATTTTCTCTGTGTTAGGCGAAAAGTTCCTCATAATATTTTTTGTCCTCGTTCTTAAACACATTGAAAATCACCCTTTCCATAGGGTAATCATTCACAGACAGCCATTTCTCCACCGTGTCAACGGCAATTTCCGCTGCCCGTTTATTAGGGAAATGGAATACACCGGTGGAAATACAACAAAAAGCCACACTCTTCAAGCTATTGTCCCGGCACAAATCCAGTGTATTTCCATAGCACTCAGCCAGCTGTCCCTCCAAAGAAGCATTTAAAGAATTCTGCACAATGGGGCCCACAACATGAATTACTTTTTTGGCGGGAAGATTATAGGCATCTGTCAGCATAGGCACCGCCGTAGGCTGTTCATAATTACTGCCATATATTTTACGTAGCTGATTCATTTTCTCATGGCACTCCCTGCGAAGCTGTACTCCTGCAAAGGTATGAATGCAGTTATCTATACAAGTATGCATAGGCAAGAAGCACCCCAGCATCTGTGAATTGGCCGCATTGACGATGGCATCCACCGCCAGTCTGGTTATATCCCCCTGCCAAATGGAAATATTACCCTTTACCATGGGAATATCTGCAAGCTGAACAATACCATTGCTCAAAATCCGTTCCTTCAAATACGAATCTTGTACTTCCAGCACATCATTATCCATCTGGGAAGGCATACGTACATTCATAAGGGAACGAAGAACCCGACGTTTGCCTTCTGCACCTTTGGGCACTTCAATATTGCTGTATTCATCATTTTCACCAAGAAATGAAGTAATCAGATAATCCAGCCGCTGCTCCTGAGTCATATTATTATTCATAGCCTGTTCCTCACTGGCAAAGAAGGCTGAACCATCATGAGTTCAGCCTCCACTACTAATTCATAATTCTTTTAATTAAGCCAGCAGCCATTCTGCCATTTCATCTGCCGCCTTCAAATCATCAGCCTTTTCCATAATACTGCCCGGTGCATTGGCATCACCGGCAACATGGGCCTTGTACTCACTGAAACCAGCAGTCTTGAATAATTTGAGGTTCGTCTCAACCATCTTTGCATAAACATCTGCAGGGCCGAAACCACAGAAGAAATATCCGGCAATCTTCTTATCCTTGCGACCAGCCATGGAGAAATCCGGCTGGGTGAAATCCATAAAGGAATATGTACGATCATGAAAAGCCTTCAACTGAGAAGGGAAATGATCCCAATGAACCGGTGCCAAAATAAGCATTGCATCGCAGGAATCAATTTCTGGTATTAAAGCAGTAAAATCATCCTTTTGAATACAATTTGGTGTATGCTGACGCTTGCAGGCATCACAGGCCAAGCACGCACGCACATCCTTCTCACCGATATGGAATGCGGAAACCTCGGCTTTGCTCTTAAGCTGCTCCAGAAGTCTAGCCTCCAGTGCATAGGAATTACCATTACGTCTTTTGCTGGCGTTCACGATTAATAATTTCTTCATAAAATTTACCTCCCCTAACTCACACATATACTTTTCAAAAATACTATGCTTCCTGCTTTACGGCCTGCTTGGTATCATCAACAATATCCAAAAGGGTCGTTTGGCGAAGCTTTTCTTCCATGGCCCGCTGGGCATCAATTAACCTTTGGTCAAGAACCTTGTGTATGTTTCTTCCCACCGGACATTTTGGATTTGGCTGCTCATGAAAATGAAACAGGCCTTCCTTGCCATCCACACTTTCAACTGCCTTATAAATATCATAAAGAGTTATTTTATCAAGGAGCCTTGCCAGTTCAGCTCCGCTACTGCCCCGCTGTGTCTGAACAATCCCCGCTTCCCTCAGCTTTGATATTACTGTACGGACAATAACGGGATTTACGCCGATACTGCCAGCCAAAAATTCACTGTTCACCCGGTCCATTTCCTTGAAATAATCTATGGCCGTTATGATATGAACACCTATTGTAAATTTGCTTCCTATCTGCATTTTTACCTCCGCAAAATTTGCTCTCATCTGATAGTTGTAATTTATCATATTACAACTAAGTTGTCAACATTATTTTTACATCTTTTGAAATATAAGCAAAACCCATCGTCACTAATTAATGCCACATTTGGACAATAGAAAAAAGTGGTTACCAGTTAAGATAACCACTTTCCCTTTGCACATTATTTTATAAAGTTAGTTGGCTGCCAAGGCTCCTTTTCAGGCAGACCGTATTTTTCCTTGCCCAGAGCAATGCTCTTCATCAAAAATGCCATATTCTTGCCCAAAGTCCGCATGGTCTGCAAGCCCTCACCGTCCTGCTCAGCCTCACCCTTTCCGGCGCCATGGAGACTGTTCCAATACTGGCTGGAGGCTATGGGCATACCGCAGATAGTAAAATATTTGTTCAGGGCATCAAAGGTTGCCGAGCAGCCGCCCCGACGGGCCACAGCTATTCCGGCTCCCACCTTCATTGTTTTGTCAAACTTACAGCTCATAAACAGACGGTCCAGGAAGGACAGAACCGTTCCATTAGGGGAAGCGTAGTACACAGGTGTTGCCACCACCAGTCCATCAGCTTCCTCAAACTTAGGAGCCAGCTGATTTACCTCGTCGTCAAAAACGCATTTATGGGTTTCCCCACAAGAATAACAGCCGATGCACCCACGAATGGCCTTATTGCCAATCTGCACCACCTCGGATTCCACGCCTTCATTTTCAAAGGTTTTCACCAGCTCATTGATTGCCACAGTTGTATTACCGCCCACCCGAGGACTTCCATTAATAATAAGAACCTTCATTTTGTAACCTCCTAAAACACACATATATATCTGTCTCAACTATTCGCCAAAGCATATTCATTATCCTGCCAAATAATATGGCATATACCAGTCCTGTTTCATTGGTGGCCTCGGTGGCAAAAATATGGTTATTATCATGGAGTTAGTTAATTCGCCCCTATCCATAGGTTCCTCCCAATTAATTTATTCGCCTCTACTTTATCACTTAAAGCAAACTCCAAGTCAACTCTATTTTTGGCCTATACCAAATACCATTTTATGCTTTATAGTAATATATATTACTAATCCCAAACCATTCTTTGTATTTTCTCCTGCCTAAGTCCTATAAAAATTCGACATATATAAACTCCTATGCTATACTTTCCTTTGTGTAATTAAGTATAGTTAGGAGTTTTTTCTTATGACACAATCTGAATGGGTGATAGCGCAGCTCACATCCAAACAAAACATTATAAGTGTGGGAGCTTTGTTGGCTTTTCTGACATATCTATTCGTATTTAATTTCAACCCAACCACTGTAGTTATTTTCTTTTCCCTTTTCTTTTTGGCCACTGCCTGGCGTATGCTGGCTATGATGCTGGTCTTTTCCCTTATAGCCTTTGGCATTGTTTCACTGTTGCCCTTTTTGGCACCAGTGGCATTCATTTTTATGCTGGGATTATTTTTGGCAAGAATTGGCTTTGTACTGAAAAACTGGCGGGCTGTTATTTCTGGTCTTTTGGTCTATGGCCTTGCCTATGGCCTATATGACGAAAAGAGTTATGTTTTACTTGACCCTATATATAAGGCTGGTGGATACCTTATAACCTCTGTCCCTACCACATGGCTTGGAAGCCTTCAGCTTGATTTGTTTTACGCCTGCTTTCAGCTGACTTTCACCGCCTGTGTAATTGCCTTTTTTTTCCAGTTTCTGCTTTATTGGCAGTACCGAAATGGATATACTGCAACCGGAGCATTAAACATTATGGGAAGTATTCCTCTGGTTATTATCGCTCTCATTTTGCCTTTTCTGAAGCTGGTATCAGCTGATGGTATGGTTGCTGATGGTGCTGGTGGAGATTACATGCATCAGGGAGATTTTGCACCGGAGGGTGATGTGGTTCATGATACAGCCATTGCCCAAGATAGCTATATGAGCCATGATGGATATATAAGTAATGAAGGATATGCCGGACACGACGGCTATGTCAAGGCACCTAGTGGCTATCACCATGTAAATGCTTATGACCGCATTTCACCTACTGGAGAGATTGAGCATGTAAACGGCTATATCCGCTCCAATCCTGATGGCATTGTGGAAAATAACCTTTCTTATCACGGGGAGCATGGTTATAATGGTGAATCCGGCGCACCTGGTTATCAGGGTGAAGGTAGCTACGGTAATGGTCAGACAATAGATGCTGAACCAGTTTTTGAGGATGTACCTTATGTGATGGTTAATAATACCTACAGCTCCAAGCTGGAAAACTTCTTTGGTTTTTTTAGTCCTAGAAAACACATTTTCCTCGCTCTTACTGCAGGCTTCTTATCCATGAGTATTCTGCTGGCAGGTGCCCTCTACTCATATTTTATGTATATGCCAATGTAATTTACACTATAATTAATCACACAAAAGGCCCCCATTACAAAAAACATCTGGCATGTTAAGCAATATTCTTTATAATCCAGGCCAATAAATGGTCTTCCACAGCACAGCCTATCTGCTGTGCTACTTTTTTTGTGTCCTCATGGGCATTGGCCGGAGCTACGCCGATATCAGCGGCAGTCAGCATTTCGTTGTCGTTTAAGTAATCTCCACAGGCAATAATCTCGATGCCAGGCAATTGTTCCCTAATAAAGGCAAGCATGGAACCCTTGGAAACATCCTTGGCAACGAACTCATAGTAATTATTCTCAGAGTAAAAGCCGTTTGCCAGCTTTGCTACTCCCATTTTCTCAGCCAAAGCCACATACTTTTCCAAATGTTCATGCTTATCACAGGCAAAGAATTTCAGCCATGGAGTCTTTGCAGTATCTGTAAGCTGCGCCAAATCCGTGTGAGCATAGCTGTAATACTCCCTTGGCAGACGTGGGTCATCATTAGCTTCCGGAGTAATAATATGACAGTTATCAGCAGTGTAAACCTCCAGACAGGTTGTTGGAAACTCCTTCAAAGCCTGACTGGCAAACTGTGGCCAAAGGTTCTGATTATCATTAGCAGTCAGAGGCAAGGTTTTGATAACCTTCTTCTTGTTCCAGTCATAGAGCATGGCACCATTAAAGAACACCGACGGTGCATTAATTGGAAGCCCTTCCACATAGCCGGAGGCTGCTTCCGGAGTACGGCCCGTAGCAATAGCAAAATGGCCCCCCTCTGCCACAAAGTCAGCAATAGCCGCCCTGTTTTCCGGGGAAATAACACCGCCCCGGGGAATAAGGGTACCATCCAAATCCGAAATAATCATTTTGCCTGTATATTTTCCCATAATCACAACTCCTTACAGTTTAATGCCCACTGTTATTTCCTGCATAAAGGCCTTCGGCGTGGTATGAAGATACTTCTTAAAGGCCTGGGTAAAATTCTTGTAATCGCCAAAGCCCGTCTGCTCTGCCACCTCATAGACCCTCCAAGTACCGGCCTGAAGCATTTCAATGGCTTGTTTCAAACGGTACTGTGTTAAGAGTCCCCCAAAGCTATGTCCTGTTTCTTCCTTTAATTTTCGGGAAAGATAGCTGGCGGAGACTCCCAATTCTTCGGCGATAGTTTCACCACTAAGGCGCTCCCGAAAACCGTTTTCTATGCGCTTTAGCACTTCCTGTACATAAGGATTGCCTGTATGATATGCCGATCTTAAGCCCTCATCCCAGGACAATTCCACGCTTTCCTGATTATCCCGTTGCCCATCGATTTTAGCCAAGGCATTGGTCAAATCCTCTTCATTGACCGGCTTTAGCAAATAGTCACAAACATCCAGCTGCAGTGCCCGCTGAGCATAAGAAAAGTCCGCATAACTGGTGAGATATATTATTTTTGCAGGATTATTCGCTGCCTTTAATGCTTCCGTCATGGCAATGCCATCCATTACCGGCATTCTTATATCCGTCAACACCACATCTGGTCTGGTAGCCTCAATGACCTCCAAAGCCTCCTTACCGTTGGCGGCCTCTCCCACCACCTTGGCTCCCATCTTCAGCCAATCAATGGTACATACCAGTCCGCGGCGAATTATTTCTTCGTCTTCCACAATTACCAAATTAAGCATCTTTTTGCTCCTTCTTTGCCAGAGGCAGACTCAGGCGAATTTCCGTTCCGCCATCTGGCGGACACTCCAGTGACAAACCATAGTCCGTACCATAAAGCAGCTGCAACCGACGCTGCACATTATAAAGTCCCCAGTGGCCCGTATCATTTTCGCTGCTCCCCAAAAGATTACGCAACTGGGCCAGCTTATCCTCGTCAATGCCACGGCCACCATCCTTCACCAGAACCTGCAGCTGCTCCTCTCTAATTTGCACCCTAAAATCAATCTGCAAATTGCCATTTTCATCTTCACCATACTTAATGGCATTTTCCAGTAAAGGCTGAAAAAGCAGCTTTGGTATGGCAGCTGAACGGGCTGCCAATTCAATGTCAGCATTAAATTTCAGGCGACTGCCAAAGCGGTACTTCTGGATTGTCATATAGCTTTCCAGATACTTTATATCCTCCTTAAGCTCCACCTGGTGCCCACCACTGGTAATACTGTACCTCAACAGTGACGACAGGGCCATGATCATTTCCGTGGCTGCCCCTGGATCCAAACGTACCATAAATTTTATATTTTCCAGAGTATTAAAGAGGAAATGAGGATTAAATTGGGATTCCAGCTCCCGCAGCTCAGCAATAACAGTCAAATCATCCACTGCCTGAGTTGTCAGCTTGGTTTCACGGGCAATACTGCGCAAAATCAATGGTACCATAAGCAGTATGGCCAATATAATTGCCCCAGCACCGATAAGGTAGCGCATAAGCAAATCAGAAACCTTCGTTATCGCCTGAAGGCGATAGGTTTCACCACCAAAATCTATATCCTGCTGGGTAATATAATAAATACCCTTGGAGGTAGACACCAGACCGTTTTGGTCTTTGGCAAATTCGTCATGTACCTTGCGATAGTCCACCACTCCGTTAGCTGCTTTTACCAACCGGGCATTATCCAGTTTATCAGATAAAATGATACCTGTCCGTCCATCTCCGGCCAGCTGCTGCAAATAAGCAGCTGGCAAAACATAAATTAAGAAGCCCGTTACCTTACCACTGATACAAACGGCCTGACCACAGATTAAATCCTGTCCCTCTGACTTCGGCAAAAATTCCTGTTGAGGTACTGTTGGGTGCTCATAAAATCTTGACCATATACCCCAGTTATGCTCCAGAGGCTGTAAATCCGTTGGCAATGTATCCTTACTGCCCAAAATAACCCTGCCACTGGTATCCAGAAGATAAAACTCCACACCCCGATGAGTAATATCGTGATGAAGCCGGGCATAAGCCTCTGCCCGAAGGGCCTTGTCACTCTCCCAAAGGTTAAAATCCGGCACCGTCCCCAGAAACTCTGCCTCCGCCTTGGAACGCTGCAAAAAATCCTGACTTACATCGGAAAGCACATCTGCCGCCAGCACCCGGGCCTCATGGTTCACCTGAGTAACTGTATATCGCCAGCTTCCCAGCATTAACAGCGACCCCAGCAAGGCCATTATCAGTACAGGAACCAAGGCATACCAGGCCATAGTCCGCTGCAAACGGGATTCAAAATAACGGTGCATGAAGGCCGCTCCTTTCGTTAAATATTACTACTGTTTTATTATAACGCAGTTGTTCAAATTTTTCTTTTTAAAAAAGAAAAATCTTCCCATTAGCGTTTCAACTCGTGGGAACATCTTCCACCGAGTTATAGCGCAAAGAAATAAGCGTGAAAAGCCAACTGTCTAAGCATAGCAGCTTTCGGCTTTTCACGCTATATTAGTGTCAAAAATTACTGAACGCTGGTGAAGATATCTTTGAACTTATCCAACCATGCCTTCTTGTTCTTGTTTACTACTTCCTCATCATCGGTAATGGACTTAATCTCAGATTTAGGAAGCAAACCTACTGGTGCATCTACATCATCGCGTACGCTACGACGATGGAGCTTCTGGGTAATCAGAGTCTGAGCCTGCTTGCTGGTGATGAAGTCGATGAACTTCTTGGCATTTTCCATATGCTTAGCATTCTTGATGATATAAATACCATCTGGCTTGGAAATAACGCCTTCCTTCATGTAAACCAGTTTAACAGGTGCGCCATCAGCAACATACTTTGCGCCGCCTTCTTCGAAGGTAAGACCTACAGCATACTCACCATCAGCAACGCCTTTGTATACAGCAGAAGAACCGGACAGCAGCTTGCCATCGAGATTCTTGGCCAGCTTGGTTACATAATCCCAACCATTGTCAGGGTTACCATTGCCCATAGCATAGAGCATATTAATCAGATGCTCATAGGAAGAAGAAGATTTAGATGGATCAGCAAAAGCGATTCTGCCCTTCAGTGCAGGATTCAGCAAATCCTCATAGCCTTCAACCTTAACATCACCAATAAGGTTGGTGTTGATCATGATAACACTAGGGATATCAGTGAAACGGGTGATGGAACCTTCCACATTCTTGAAGTCCTTCTGGATATGGTCTTCATTAACGGAACGATATTCCTCAAAGAGAGCAGCCTTTGGCTTCATGGTGGACAGAGAACCGCCCCAGAAGATATCGGCCAGTGGGTTAGCTTTTTCCGATTCCACACGCTTTAAAAGCTCACCTGTACCAGCAGCAACTACTTCTACCTTTACGCCGCTTTCCTTCTCAAACTCCTCTACCAACGGATTGATAAAGGCCAGTGGATGCGGACAATAAATTACGACTTTGTTCTCGTCGTTACCTGCAGGCTTAGCCGCATCCTTGTCACCGCCACCGCCGCAACCAGCAAGGCCGACGGTGAGCATTGCCGCACCTAAAAGTCCGGCAATAAGTTTTTTCAGCTTCATAACGAAACCTCCTTAAAAAAAGTTATAGTACTATAACGCCTAAAGCGTTTATAACGTAACATCCCGACGACCGGATACCTTGAAGAAGATAACCATTGCCGTGATGGTCGTTATCGTCAGTATAGTGGACAGAGCTGCTGCCGTACCGTAGCTGGCACGGATTACCTCGGTATAAATTGCAACCGACATGGTTTTGGTGGCTCCAGTAAAGAGGATAACCGATGAACTCAATTCATTAATAGCTGTAATCCAGGAGATGATGGCACCACTCATAACGCCTGGCAACATCATTACCGCTGTTACCTTGAAGAAGGTTCTAAGAGGTGAAGCACCCAAGCTTATGGAAGCCTCCTCCAGACTAGGACTCAGCTGGTAGAGAATAGCCGAACTGGAACGCAGTGTGTATGGCAAACGGCGGATAACCAGTGAAATAATGATGATAATCGCCGTGCCTGACAGAAGCATAGGGTCATCATTGAAAGCCAGAAGCAGGGTAATACCAAGTACAGAGCCTGGAATGATATAAGGGAACATGGTCAGAGTATCAATGATATCTGTGAGCCAGCTCTTTTTGCGGGTGGTAAGATAAGCCACTGTCATACCCAGGAACACGATCACAGCCATAGCTGCGGTACTGTATAAGTAAGTGTTGCTAATAGCCGTTCCAAGGGAGTCAAAAATCGTACGATAGCTGTCCAATGAATAACCATCAATGAAAATTGCACCGTTGGTCTTCAGGAATGAAGTATATATAACCACCATCTGAGGAATCATGGACAAAGCCACCAGCAAGTAAATGCAAAGATGCATAATGACATTCTTGATGCCCTTCATTTCCCCTACTGGCAGAGGCCGCAGGGAACTCATGGTAAAGGATTTCTTATTTACCACATATTTCTGCAGCATGAATATGGTTGATGTAATCAATACCATAATAGCCGCCATAGCTGCTGCAAAGTTGGCCTGGTCACCTACCTCGTTGATAAACTCAGAGTAAATCATAACCGGCATAACATTGAAGCCTTCACCGATCAGCATTGGAGTACCGAAGTCTGCCATGGCATTCATAAATACCATCAAGGCACCAGCAAGGATAGTTGGTGTAATCAGTGGAAGCATAATGGTAACAACCTTTTTGATACCACTGCAGCCCAAACTTTCCGCTGCTTCAATCAACGCCGAGTCAATATTTTTCATAGCTCCAGCAACATAGAGATAAATAAATGGGTAGAGCTTCAAGGTCAGAACCAGCAGTATGCCTGCAAAGCCGTAGATAGATGGGAAGTCTATGCCCATCCCGGCCAGCCATTGTGTCAGAATACCACTGCGACCACCAATCAAAATCCAGGAATAAGCACCGATAAATGGTGGTGAAAGCAAGGATATAATGATGCAGATTTCCACAATATTCTTGCCCCGAACCTTGAACAGAGTCATAAAATATGCCAAAGCCGTACCAATAACCACTGCCAGCAATGTTACACAAGTAGTAACGCTGAAGCTGTTAATCATTGACTGGTAGTAATACTTTCTGTCAAAGAAGTGGGTGAAGTTCTCCATGGTAAACGCCCCAGTGGTAGCATCCTGAAATGCACTTAGGAACAGGGAGAACAGCGGATAAATCAAAAAGAGTCCGAAAACCACAATGGAAAGGACGGTTATCCAAGCCCAGAAGTCCCATTGGAATTTCTTATTCATTTTCCACCACACCTTCCATAAGGCTCTTGCTGCCATCTGCACGGAACACATTTATCTTTGCAGCATTTGGTTTCAAATAAACTGTATCACCAATTTCCAAAACCTTTTCTGCGTGGCCCAAATCCTGGCTGTACTCAATGGCTGGCTGGTTTGGAACCAGCATATCCTCTGGGAAGTCCAAGCCATAAGTAATATATTTACCGAGGAATACCTTGGTCTTTATCTTGCATTTTACGCCCTGGCCTTCACTGCAAATGGAAAATTCTTCAGGACGTACTGCAACGGTCACATCATCACCGATTTTCGCCTCTTCTCCAAGGGTACTCATTGGCAAAACAAAACCATCAGCAAATACCACAGCCTTGCCACCGTTGGCTTCTTCAATGCGGCCCTTAAAGAGATTTGAATGACCGATAAAGGTAGCTACGAACACATTGTAAGGTCTGGTATAGATAGTATGTGGTCTTCCAGTCTGCTGAATAACGCCCTTTCTCATGACAGCGATTCTGTCGGAAATAGCCAGAGCTTCTTCCTGATCGTGGGTTACATAAACTGTAGTAATACCAACCTGTTTCTGTACTTCCCTGATAGCCGAGCGCATCTCCACACGCAGCTTGGCATCAAGGTTGGACAATGGTTCATCCATCAGCAGTACACTAGGATGTATAACAATGGCGCGGGCAAGTGCCACACGCTGCTGCTGACCACCGGACAGACGCTCAGGCAATCTATCCTGATACTCAGTAATCTGTACCACATCCAGGATCTTATCAACCTTGGCCTTCATTTCATCCTTTGGAATATCACGGAGCTTCAGACCATATTCCACATTCTGTCTTACGGTGAGATGTGGGAAAATAGCATAGCTCTGGAATACCATACCTATATTACGCTTGTGAGCAGGAATATCATTGATAACCTCATCATTAAAACGAATCTGGCCACCCTCAATACTGTTAAATCCTGCAATCATACGCAAAAGTGTAGTCTTACCACAACCCGAAGGCCCCAAAAGAGTAAAGAACTCCCCGTTTTTAATATTCTGGGTCAGCTGGGGTATAACTGTCACATCCCCATAACGCTTAACCACTTTATCTGCCGTAATGGCAACACTCATTGCCCTCTCCTCCATTCGTATTTACTATTATTTCTTAGCTTTGAATTTATTTTAACCCTGTCAATAATACCAAACAAGCCAAAATATCGGATAAATGTCAGTAAAAATGAACTAAATTATCTCTATTGGAAATTTTTTGACAATTTCGAAGACAAATAAAAAACGCGGCTTTGAAGCTCTACTAATCTTCTAAGTCGCGTTCTTATCTGTTTGGATACACTAATTTAGTTATTTCGCCGGCCATGTCTTGCAGACTGACCTGTCTTTCTACGGCACCCATATTAAAGGCTGCCTTAGGCATGCCATATACTACGCAGGATGCTTCATCCTGCCCCAAAGTACGGGCACCGGCCTTGCGCATTTCCAACAGCTTGGCAGCACCATCAACTCCCATACCCGTGAGGATAACCCCCACAGCCTTTGGTCCAATAACCTTGGCTACAGACTCAAAAAGCACATCAGCGGAAGTCAATACGCCATGGATGCGTTCACCAGCCTTGCAATGAATAACTATAGAACCTGGAGAACCAGTAATGGACATATGCTTGTCACCAGGGGCTATGTAGATGGTATTTGGTTTAGCATATTCGCCTTCCACAGCCTCTTTTACCGTAAGCTCACACTCTCTGTCCAGACGGGCGGCAAACAGCTTAGAAAAGGTCGCACTAATATGCTGCACCACCATAACAGGAGGCAAAGGAGCCTTCAGCTTGGACAGAATCTCAGAAAGTGCTTCTGTACCACCAGTAGAAGATCCTATGGCCACAAGGCTGCACCAGGTTGTTGGAGAAGCTGAAGCGGATGATTCTTTTTTATCTGACATCTTAGTTGCAAACAAGAAATCACATCCTTGGAATTAACTACAAACTACATTTGAATCAAACATCATTTCTCTTGCAAGGAGCCTAACTGCATGATAGTTTCCTCTATCTTTTCCCTATCGGTATTCTCTTTGGAGAAAATGAGATTTATAATACCAAGGAGCCTTTCACAGTCCTGATGAACAATATCCATATATTCACTGATATCTTCATTGCGCCTTGCGGCTTCACGGGCTTCCTTGGATTGCTGTATAATATTGAGCAACGGTCCCCGTGCCGCATCATTTACTTGGGTTCCCATGGCCTGAACAATCTTTTGTTCTTCTTCATATAGCTTCTCTTCCTGCTGATGCTGCTTGTCCATACTCTTGAAGGCCATAACAAGCTCATCATTGGAATCCAGAACCTTCAAAACCTCACACTGGCCATAGTGTATTTCCTCATTGGTATAGGTTCGATAGCCAAAGCCATAGGACATCTGACGAGAAAATATCTTCTTGAGATTTGATATAGTAAGGATTGGTTCAAAAAGCCTTTGATCCTCTCTATATACCGCATTTCGCACGAAATTGTATATATGGGTTTCATAATCCCCAGTGGCAAACTGGTCACCAAATTTATCACGAACAAATCTGGCCATGCGGTAGCTCCGCACCTGCCCCGTGGAGAGATTCACATAGTATACTCCCTGATAGCTGTAGCATAAAGCATCAATAATCTTCTGGCTAAGCTCCATCTCAGAGCGGAGCTTTACCGTATTTGGATTATTGTCCTTATCCATGGTATACCACCCCTTTATACTACACTGCCTTTAATTATACAAGAGTATTTAGGTAAGTACAATATATAAAATTCAAGGGGTTATAGGCTAAAAATTGTTAAAGTCCATTAATTAGCTATTTACAGCCAATACCTTATCTGGGACTATAGTCTTATTTTTTTTATCGTAGTGCCCAATACCAAGAAATTCATCCTGGGCATATACCCTAAGAAGTATATCCTCCTGGGAATCAGAACCGACCTCAAAGCTTCTGTCATCAGAAGAAAGACCGTTGCAAAAAGCATTTCTCCTTTTTGGATTTAAATTATAACGCCTTATATGGCCAATATATTCCTCAGGGCTAAGCAATGCCTTCTCTCCCAGCTCCTGCAGTTCTTCAACGGAAACTGTCTCAGAAAGATGGAATTTGCCTACTGCTGTCCGTACCAAAAAAGACATGGTTGATGGTATTCCCAAGGCCTGTCCCATATCCTGACAAAGGGACCGGATATAAGTACCCTTGGAACAATCCACATCGAAAAGCAATGTCTTTTTTTCATCATCCTTTTCCAGAAGACGCAAACTATGAATCTCCACCTGTCTTGATGGAATATCCACCTTAATCCCCTGACGGATTAAGTCACAGGCACGACGGCCATTTATTTTTATTGCAGAATGGGCTGGAGGCACCTGAATTATATTCCCGGTGAAATCCTTTAATACTCTTTCAACCTGCTTTATATCAGGCATTTCAAAGTGTTCTGCCCTTTCCGTAACCTTGCCCGTATCATCGCCACTATCGGTTTCCACACCAAGGAGCATTTCTGCTCGATAGGACTTGCTTACATTATCAAGGTATTCAATTAGACGGGCTGCTTTGCCCACTGCTATAGGCAATACCCCAGCTGCCCCGGGATCAAGGGTACCCGCATGGCCCACATGCTTTTCGTGAAGCACGCGGCGTACCAATCCCACAGCATCATGGGAGGTCATACCCGGTGGTTTAAGGAAATTAATAAAACCTTCCATAAATTAAATATCCTTATTCTGCCAATGATTCTTCAAGCACCTTTAAGATTTCCGCCTTGGCCTGGTCAAATGGTTTTTCAATGGTACAGCCCGCAGCCCTTATATGGCCGCCGCCTCCCAAACCAGCAGCAAGCTTTGCCACATCCGTTTTCTTGGAGCGCATGCTTACACGGCAAACCTCCGGCTCCACAGCCTTTAAAAGAATTGCCACATCTACTCCCTCAATAACCCTGACCTGATCAATGAAGCCCTCAGTAGTATCAAGAGATTCAGTCAGCTCATTATTAAGGAACAGACCAGCCACCTTGCCATTGCAATGGAGTTCAATAGTCTGAAGTGCCTTGGCCATGCCTTGCACCACAGCATAATCCTTGGTTTCAATAGCCTCAGAAATCTTTTCCGGTCTGATACCGGTTTCCATCAGCTCCGCTGCTGCCCTCATGGTGTGAGGGGTAGTATTGGAATATCTGAAATAGCCGGAATCCGTTGCCAAACCCGTATAAATAGAGGTGGCAGAGTTTATATCAAACTCTACCCCCATTTCCTTGCCCAATTCATAAATAATCTCACAAGCTGCCGCACGATTGGCGTCAAGGTAGAGAAAATCCGCCTTTTCGTCATTTGTACGATGATGATCGATATTTAATCTTGGAGCCTTACACTTTTTAATTACACTGCCAACCCTGTCCAGACTGGCATCCAAAATAACCAGATAATCTGCCTCATAGCTTTCATTCTCTGGCTTCTCTATTGTATCTATTCCTGGAAGAATGCTGAGGAATTTTGGCAAATCGTCATCAATAAGGACCCTTACCTTCTTCCCCAGTTTCTCCAGCATAAATTTTAACCCCAGACAGGAGCCGATGGCATCACCGTCTGGATTGACATGAGCTGTCAATACCAGGCTGTTGGCTGCCATCAGTTTGTCTGCTGTTTCTTTTAAAGAAATAATCATAGCATTATCCCTGCTCCTGCTCTTTTTCAATCTGCAAGAGCAGCTTCTGAATATGATCGCTGTAATCCAATGATTTGTCCAGAACAAATTTCAGTTCAGGAGTTACTCTCAGTCTGATGCGATGTCCTACCTCGCGGCGGATAAAGCCCAGAGAGCTGTTTAACCCGTTCCATGTATCTTCTATCTGCTTATCGTTGCCCATAATGCTGACAAACACCTTGGCAATACTCAGATCTCTGGTAACCTCCACCTGAGTAACAGTAACAAAACCGATACGGGGATCCTTCAGCTCCTGCAGAATAATCTGGGAGATTTCCTGCTTCATGAGCTCCTGAATCTTTTCAATACGAAGCTGGCTCATATAAAAACTTGCCCTCCCCTATTAGTCCTTGTTCACATCATTGATGTTGGTCTCAATCTCTTCCATGGTGTAGGCCTCAATGATATCGCCCTCGCGGAAGTCAGTGTAATCCTTAATGGTAATACCGCACTCATAGCCGGCTGCAACTTCCTTAACTGCATCCTTGAAACGACGCAGATCCTCAAGCTCACCATCGAATACCTCTATGTTGTCGCGGACGATACGGATCTTGGACTTGTTGGTAATCTTACCCTCAAGTACATAGGAACCAGCAACCTTCAAGGTCTTGTTAAATACCATTACCTGACGGATTTCTACCTGGCCCTGGATAACTTCCTTGAACTTAGGAGCCAGCATACCAGACATAGCGTCCTTAACATCGTTAAGTGCATCATAGATTACACGGTAGGTGCGGATATCAATATCCTCGTTTTCAGCAATGCGACGGGCATTGGCATCTGGGCGTACATTGAAGGCGATAATGAGAGCGTTGGAAGCTGAAGCCAGCATAACATCAGACTCATTAACTGCACCTACGCCGGAATGGATAATATTTACTCGAACCTCATCGTTCTTGTTAAGGCTAAGCAAGGAGCTGTTAAGTGCCTCAACGGAGCCCTGAACATCGGCCTTAACCAAAATGTTCAGATCCTTCAGCTGGCCCTCCTGAATCTGGTTGAACAGATCATCAAGGGATACCTTTCTTTTACTAATAAGCTCAGTACGATGCTTTTCAATACGCTTCTCAGCAATAGTACGGCAAAGCTTCTCCTCCAGAACTGCCAGCTCATCACCAGCAGATGGAACATCATTGAAGCCAAGTACCTCAACAGGAACGGAAGGACCAGCCTTCTTAACATTTTCACCACGGTCGTTCACCATGGCACGAACCTTACCATAGCAGGTGCCGGCAATAATGGAATCACCAATATGGAGGGTACCATTCTGAACCAGTACAGTTGCCACCGGGCCACGGCCTTTATCCAGCTGTGCCTCGATGATGATACCACGGGCATCACGCTTAGGGTTGGCCTTCAACTCCTGAACCTCAGCCACCAGAAGAACCATCTCCAGCAGCTCATCAATGTTCATGCGCTTCTTGGCAGAAACCTCAACCATGATGGTATCTCCACCGTAATCCTCGGAAACCAGACCATGCTCCATGAGCTCGTTCTTAACGCGCATTGGATCAGCACCTGGCTTATCAATCTTGTTGATAGCAACGATAATTGGCACCTCAGCGGACTTGGCATGGTTAATTGCCTCAATGGTCTGAGGCATTACGCCATCATCTGCTGCAACTACCAGAATAGCAATATCGGTAACCTGGGCACCACGGGCACGCATGGCAGTAAATGCCTCATGGCCTGGGGTATCCAAAAATACGATTTTCTTGCCCTGGCACATAACCTGATATGCACCGATATGCTGGGTAATACCGCCGGCCTCAGTGGAGGTAACAGCAGAGCTACGGATGCAATCTAACAGTGAGGTCTTACCATGGTCTACATGGCCCATTACAGTAACAACTGGTGGACGAAGTACCAAGGACTTTGGATCATCCTCAATCTCAGGAATCTCAGTAAGATCAACCTCTGGTGGCAGTTCCTCAACATTTACGCCGAACTCAGCAGCTACCAAGGTTGCAGTATCAAAATCAATGTCCTGATTGATGGTAGCCATAACGCCCATAAGCATCAGCTTCTTGATGATATCAGCGGCAGTACAGCTGATCTTGCTGGCAAGATCCTTTACAACGATGGTCTCGCCTACCTTTATATTTTTAGGACGGGCAATTTCCATCTTAGGTGCTGGCTGCTGATTCTTGTTGTTGCGGTTGTTCTTGTTGCCACGGAAGTTCTTTCCGTTGCGGTTGTTGTTATTGTTAAAGCCGCCGCCATTCTTAAAGTTGTTATTTCTGTTGTTCTTGTTGCGATCCTTACCATTGCGGATATGATCATTATGCTCCATACGGTCATTACGCTCCATACGATTATTTCTTTCGTTTCTGTTACGGTCGTTACGATCATTACGGCCGCCGTCGTTCATTACAGGCATCTGCTTGCTCATATGACCACCAGTTTTCTTGCCCTGCTGTGGACGATTATCAAAGCCGCCATCATTACGATTACGCTCAAAGCCACCCTGGCCACCATTATTTCTGCGGTCACCGTTATTACGATTACGATCAAAATTACGGTTGTTGTGGCTACCGTTGTTATTTACCGGGCGTGGAGCACTAAAGCCACCGTTCTTCTTGGCTGGGGCATCACCATGCTTGGAATCCTGAGGTTTCTTCTGCTCTGGTTTATGTTCTGCCTTGTGCTCAGTTCTCTGTTCTGGCTTATGCTCATGCTTCTGCTCAGGAGCCTTGGCCTTTTCAGTCTGCTGTGGCTTCTTTGGCTGTTCAGGCTTCTTTGGTGTCTCAGCCTTTTTAGGAGCATCGCTCTTCTTCGGTGCGGAAGAACCCTTTAATGCATCCAGTACCAGCTTCTTTTCGCTGTCACTGATGGAACTGGAATGCTTCTTTCCGGCTATATTATTCCGCTCTAGGATCTCAATAATCTTCTTGTTCTCTGTGTTTATTTCTTTTGCAAATTCGTGTATTCTCATCAATCCACCCCCGAATGACTATCTGTCTTCAAAGAGTTTGGATAAAGCATCTGCAAAGCCCTTATCCATTATGGCAGCCACTGCCCGGAAATCCTTTCCGATGCAATGACCAAGTTCTTCTCTGTCAAATAGATAATATACGTTAATTTCTGCATCATCCGCCATGTGCTGATAATTTTTCTTTGTTTCCTCTGAGGCATCCTCTGCCACAATCATCAGCAAGGCTTTTCGTCCTTGTACTGCCTTGGTTACGGCAAAATCACCGGAGACCACCTTATTGGCCCGCTGTGCCATACTAAGCAGATTCAATATCTTCGTCTTGTTCATAATTTATTTAAAAAGCTGTTCACTCAGCTCATCAAAAATGTTTTTTTCTACCGTACACTTGAATGAACGGTCAAAGCGATGTTCCTTTACGGCCTTTTCAAAGCATTCCTTCTTGTTGCAGATATATGCTCCACGGCCTGCTTTCTTGCCAGTAAGGTCCACGGAAAACTCCCCTTCCGGGCTGCGTACGATACGCACCAGCTCCTTCTTGGGATGCTGCTCCTGACAGCCTATGCAAAGTCTGGTTGGAATCTTCTTTACTGTTGCCATATCTGTCACCCTTACTTTTCTTACTCTTCCTCAGAATCAAACTCATCATCTGCGAAAACATCAAGGTTAAGCTCCTCAGTGTCTTCCTCATCTTCAAAGCCGAATTCCTCCGCCTGGGACTCACTCTTAATATCGATCTTCCAGCCTGTGAGTTTGGCTGCGAGGCGGGCATTCTGTCCTTCCTTGCCGATAGCCAGGGAGAGCTGGTAATCTGGAACAATTACGCGGGAGAGCTTTTCCTCTTCATTGATGGCCACGGATACGACCTTTGCAGGGCTTAAAGCGTTAGCTATCAACTGAACTGGATCCTCACTCCACTTAACAATATCGATTTTTTCGTTTCTCAGCTCTTCAACGATGGACTGAACACGGGTGCCACGAGGTCCTACGCAGGAGCCTACAGCATCAATATTTTCATCTGCTGCATAAACTGCAATCTTGGAACGCATACCAGGCTCACGGGCAACGGACTTAATCTCCACATCTCCACTCTGGATTTCAGGAACCTCCAGTTCAAAGAGGCGCTTCAAAAGACCTGGATGGGTACGGGATACCAACACCTGTGGTCCCTTGTTGGTGTTCTTAACCTCGATAATAAGGGCCTTGATGCGGTCATTAGGAGCATAAACCTCATGAGGAATCTGCTCGCTGGCTCCGAGAATTGCCTCAGTTTTGCCAAGGTCAATATATACATTCTTATTCTCTACACGCTGTACCACACCGGTAATAATGTCGTTGGCACGGTTTACATATTCGCTGAAAATAATACCTCTCTCAGCCTCGCGAATAGCCTGTACAACCACCTGCTTTGCATTCTGGGCTGCAATGCGTCCAAAGTTTGCAGGAGTAACCTCTTCCTCAAGAGTATCACCTACAGCATAATCTGCTGATTTCTGCTGAGCCATTGCAAGGGAAATCTGGGTAACAGGATTTTCAACCTCTTCCACAACTTCCTTAATTGCATATACATGATATTCGCCAGTCTGACGGTCAAGACTTACACGACAGTTAGCCTCGTTGTTATAATTCTTCTTGTAAGCGGAAGCCAAGGCCTTATCAATTGCATCAAACAGAATTTCCGGAGCAATGCCCTTTTCCTTGCCTAAAACCTCAACTGCCTCCATAAAGCCTGTATCAGCAACTGCTGCGGCCTTATTCTTCTTTAATCTGGTAGCCACTAAAAAACCTCCTAAAAATCTATATGTAAACGAACCTGAGCAACATTGTCCATTGGAATTACCTGCTCGTCGATGGTCACATTATCTCCATCATAGCCGTTCAATACACCTACTAAAACCTTGTTGCCATCCACTGCGGCGTACAAGGTAACATCAACCTTCTTGCCCTGCTCCCGTCTGAAGTCCTTTTCCTTCTTCAGCTCACGGTCAAGTCCTGGAGAGGAAACCTCCAGCATATATGCGCCCTTGATAACATCCTTTTCATCCAGGATATCGCCAAGACGGCCGCTTAATTCCTGGCAATCATCAAGCTCGATGCCGCCCTCTTTATCAATAAACACTCTCAGGTACCAATCTTTTTCGCGGACATATTCAACTGCCACCAGCTCAATATTGGTGCCCTCAAGAAGCTCTTCAACAATTTTTTCTACTGTGTCTTCTATAAGTTTACTCATACACTTTCCCCCTTTTCATATTCAATTTTTAATCTTAAACATAAGACAAAAGAGCGGGTTTGCACCCACTCTTTAAAAATCAACTCACTATTAAAGATATTTTAACACAGCCATCGCCGTTTGTAAACACATTCTACACTATTTTTTGCTATATTGCAAACCATTCTGTGAGTTTGTGTTTAAGTGCCAAAATTGGCGAATGAAAAATCATTTTGGGGCCACTGTACCGCATTATCATCCGTATGCGTTCCCGACGATTAGGGGCATAGCAATGGGTATTGCAGGCACTGCAAAAGGTCTTCTCCTCCATCCGTGGACAGGCAGCCACCCTCTTTTGTACATAATCAAGAAGGTCCTGACACTCATGGCAGAGATGAACTCCATCTGTTTTGTGAATATCCCGGCAGAATATACCAATCATTTCAGTCACAGTTGCCAATTCTTGTTCCCTTTTGTGTTGTATCTTATCCATAACGGCACCTCCCATGACTGAATTTTTAAAACCTATCGTACCTTATTGTACCCTAATTACAACAAGTTGTTTAGACATGGAAGGTAATTCTAACTGAAGTTTAATCTTTTAATCCGTTCTTAATTTTAAATATCTTTATTTGCCAGCGCCCAAAATTTCCCGGTCGTAATCCTTGTCATCAAAGATTCGTGGCCGTAGCTTATTAAAGCTGCGTGAGATTATACTCTTGGTTGGATCAAAATCAGCCGTATGAATATCCGCTATATCCAGCACAGTGTGAATCATATCATCCGTCATGTATGGATTCTGAATAGCCTCCTGAATGAGAGCCCACTTCTCCGGATGATTCTGCTTAAACTTTTCAGAAGCCCACATAATAAGAGGCACTTCTATCATGTGACGGCTTGGATTTTCTTCAATATGGCCGTTGACACCACCCTCATCATATACCGCCTCACCATGGTCAGGAAGGTATATTACGATAGTATCAGAATTCGTCTCACGGAATTTATCAATAATGCCGCTGACAATGTAGTCATTATAGAACAGGGCATTGTCGTACTGGGCGATAACCTGCTTTTGGTCATCATTATAGCCTGGTAATGTTATGCTGGTCTCATTGAATTTGGCAAATTCAAAAGGATAGCGATTATAATAGGCCAAATGAGCTCCCATCAGATGCACCACAAAGAAATTCTTCTTGCTGTCACCTATACCGGCGATGGCATTATCAACCAACGGGAACAGCTCACCATCCACACGACCTTCGTCCTCCTTGGAATCACGAATCTGAGTATAGTGGCTGACATCACTATGGGCCGCATAAATCTGGGCCACATTACCCCAAATTCCGGAGCTCTCCTGGTTAGATAACCAATGAGTCTTGTAGCCCGCCGCATTCATAATATCGATTAAATTATTATAATCATACCATGGCTTATCGGATTCATGGTCACAGAAGGTAAAGATCTTGCTCAGTGAAGCCACTGTAGTTGAATGGGCACTGACCACATCCTTAAAGAAAACTATCTCCCCTTTTTTATACAGCTCATCAAGATTAGGGGTATTTTCCATTTGATAACCATAGAGGTGCATGTGGTTACGATTGGTAGACTCACCTAAGATAAACACTATGTTAGTAATATGCCCGTCATTTTTTGTAAGATGTATATCCACATCCAGCTTGGCCTGCAGCTCCTGATAAGCCACATGATTCTTCCATGCCGTGCTGGTGGCTCCCATAAGTCTTGTCAAGGGCGTAAGATTATCCCCACCGAACATTATTCCAGGGTAAGCAAAGCACATATATGTGGCATAAGAGGAGGACACAACCACCACAATACCGGCAATAACCTTCTGGGATATGGCATCTGCCTCCAGCTTGTGCCATGGCTTATATTTCACCAAGCAATACATTACAGCTACTATGACAACAGCCAAAAGACCGCCCTGAACCCCCACAAAGGTATTAAGGAACTCGGCAGATTCCTCAGGATTAGTCTCAAAAAGGGAATTGATAGTTCCTACGCCTGTCAAAGCACCATATTGATAAAGTACAAAGGCCTCAATGATGAAAGCAGCAAAAAGCAATGCCACCAAAATATAACGTATGATTTTACTGGCCTTGGGTACAAACAGCCATTTCGTAATAAAAGTGGCAAGCAGTGCCATCAATAGCCCTGTAAAAGCCATGGACATAACCAGATCAGTCTTGCCCATCATGCCCCACTTAATAACCTGTGTAGAGCAGCTTAAAAGCCAGAAAAGCATAAGCCAGCCAAAATCCTCACGGACAAGGTCTGCTGTTTTTTGCAGAAAATCAGCTGCTTTATTTGAAAAAGAGTTTTTTTCCACCTGTCGCTCCTCCTCTTACAATTGGTCCATCATACGATGGGTCTGGGGAATAATTCGCACATCCTTAAGGCTTTCCAGAGCCTGCTGCTGAAGCTCAAGCATCTGCTCCGGCAATACTGCCTCTACTCCGTTAAGAGGTGTCACTGGCTGCAAAATCAGCAGAATATTCGGGTCCACCTCAGCTATGAGATCAACAGCCTTCTGGAAATCATCCATGTTAATATCGCCGGATACCACCAGCTTTACATAAACATCCTTCTCTTTGGCAATCTCCAAAAACTTTCTGTGATCTTCCCAGTGTTCTTCCCCGGTGGCCTGAGGCAGCTTTATATCCATGCTGATAATGTCCACCATATCTATAATACGGGCCAGCTTGTCAGGAAGAGTGCCATTTGTCTCCAGCATTACCTTTGTATTTACCATTGGCAAAAGCTCATGAAGGAAAGCGGTGTGAAGCAAAGGCTCACCGCCAGTAAAGCTGATGGCCTGATGAGGCAGCTCCATAGTAAATCTGTTAATATACGCTGCCACCTCAGTTGGCTCCAAAGGATTTATGGCATCATGGAATTTTCTGGATCCTGGGAAGGTCTCCACCCCACACAGCGGATGGGTTCCCGCCTGATTTTCCGTATCACAGTATTTACAGTTTAAGTTACAGCCCTCAAAGCGCACAAAAAGCTGGCGGCAGCCCACATAGCGGCCCTCGCCCTGCACAGAGGAAAAAATTTCAATCAGATTAGCATTCATATCCTTAATTACCTTAGTCCAAAGAGTATATTACAGAAGATTTTGGGGACTCCCAAACTTGAATGTGCTTTAATTTTACATTATCATCAAAAAACTCTGCCTTGGCCATTTCTTCGTAAATATACTGGGCAAGATGCTCAGCAGTAGGATTATGACCGTCAGCAAAGGCCGGGAGCTCGTTTAAATACTGATGATCCAAGGTCTCCAGCAGATCACGGAGTCTGCCCTTAACCACCTTAAAATCCACCAGCATACCTAAATTATCCAGCTTTCTGCCAGTAACAGCTGCCTCCACGGTCCAGCTATGGCCATGAAGTCTGTCGCATTTTCCATTGTAGCCCGCAACTCTGTGAGCCGCCTCAAACTCGGCACTTACATGAATTTCAAACATATTTATATATCCTCCATCATAAATGGGAAACCCCTTCATTGCCAACGCATCTGAAGGGGTAAATTTCATCATTTGCGACCATCAATAAACTGGTCGTAGCTTACAGCCTGGGTATGCTTGGTATGTGCCCACTCATGCTCGTTACGATGAATGAAGCCCAAGAATACGATTGGCAGCCAGGAGTAAATAAACACCTGATAAAGCGGTATATAAAGCCATGCCTTCCACTTGGCCCTCATTTTGATGAGGATAATCATTGGCAGCAAATACTGAATAATTGTAATGGCTGTCATAAGATGATTTGGCATAAAGGAATAAATACTGGTGTAAATCTGCTCACCATAAAATACCTGGATATAGCCCATAAGAATAAAGAAAGCTGTAAACATAAGGAAATACGGCTGAATCAAATACAAGCAGCCATCCAAAATTGGAATACTGCGCTGCTTGATACCTTCTTTTAACAGCTTAGGAATAAAACGATGTGCCACATCAAACTGTCCCTGGGCCCAACGCTTTCTCTGATACCAGGACTGCATGAAGGTAAGAGGCTTTTCATCATAGATAATGGCGTCCACAGCCCAGGTGGTCTTGATACCTTCCACCAAGGACTTCATGGTAAATTCCATATCCTCTACCAGACAGTTGGCGCGCCAGCCGTGACGCTTCAACACCTCAGTGGTAATACACATACCAGTACCACCCAATACAGCAGACAGCCCCAAATTGGTCTTGGCCTGATGAATCAGATAGTCAATAACCCAGAAAGAAAGGGCAAATGTAGCGGAAACCCAGGAATCATACGGATTCTTGGCATCCAAAAAGCCCTGAACAATCTTGGCACCCTTCATAAGGTGATGATTCATTTCAATAAGGAAGCGTGGATGCACCAGATTATCTGCGTCAAAGATACAAACAGCATCATAAGGCTTCTCCATATCCTTTTCCATGTCAAAGAGCTTGGCAAACATCCAGTCAAGAGCATAGCCCTTGGTCTTTCTGGCAGGATCAAAACGCTCACAGACAATAGCACCGGCCTCACGGGAAACCTTGGCGGTATCATCTGTACAGTTATCAGCAATTACATAAATATCATACAGCTCTTTAGGATAATCCAGCTCCTGAAGATTCTTAACAAGATGACCAACCACGGCCTGCTCATTATGAGCCGCAATCAGGCAGGCAAACTTCTTCTCCGGTGTGGTAATCTTTTTCTCTCTGAACACCACAAGACCGAAAAAACCAATAACAAAAAAATATATAGTGAAACAGAACAGAAAAATCTGTAATGGAATCATTATTATATCAAGTGGATAAAACATTTAAATTTTTTCTCCTTTTTGACAACAAACATTATCCAACTTATTTGCTGCCGGAAATAAGATTAACACTGTGATTTACAATACCAAAAATTGCATATGCCGCAAAAATACCAAAAAGAACAGCGTAACCTATGCCATCAATACCCAGCCAAAGAATAGCTGCAAACACTGCTGCCGCAATTACCTTGGCAACCAGATTCATCTTCTCGCCATCACCCTTGAAATCAGGATAATGAACAGTGCTGACCATAAGATATGCCACCACCATAACAATAACAGGGTATGCATAGGATATTTCATCAAGATTGTAGCCAACAGCATTAATCAGCAGTGTGGATGTAGCAATAAGACAGCCACCTGCAGGAATAGCCAGGCCCATGAAATAGCCATGAACTACAGTAGTATTCACATTAAAGCGTGCCAAACGCCACATGCCGCAAAGAGCAAAGAAAATAGCTGCAACACAACCCAAAATGCCAAAATCAGCCAACTGAAGCTTATAGGCCAATATAGCAGGAGCAGCACCAAAGGAAACCAAATCACACAAGGAATCCATTTCCTTACCCATCTCGGAGCTTACCCCAAGAGCACGGGCAGTTCGTCCGTCCAGACCATCAGCCACCAATGCCAGCAAAATGCAAACAGCACCAAAGGTCAAATTATCGTTGAAAGTACACAAAATGGAAATCATTCCGAAAACAAGATTAGCGGAAGTAAACGCATTAGGAATTACAGATTTGCTCATTAGTCCTTAATCCTCCCCACAATGGTCTCTCCTCCATGAACCTTGTCACCCTTCTTCATAAGAACTTCTACATTCTTAGGTACCACGATCTCAGTACATGAAGCAAATTTAATAAGACCGTATACATCGCCCTTCTCCATCTTATCGTCCAAAGTTACCCAGGAAACGATACGACGGGCCAAAATACCTGCAATCTGAGTTACAGTAACTTTTAATCTGTCATTTTCAATACCAATCATGTGGCGCTCATTCTCAAAGCCCACCTCATCCTTGTAAGCTGGCCTAAAACGACCACATACATATTTCTGGGTCTTGATCTCACCAGCAATAGGACTGCGGTTCACATGAACACTGAAAATTGATAAGAAAATAATTACCTTGGTTCCAGGACCCTTTAAAAAGTCATCATATTCAACATCCACCACATCCTGCACTGTTCCATCTGCTGGTGAAACAATGAGATCCTCGTCCTGTGGAATAACACGGTCCGGATTTCTGAAAAAATATGTAAAGTATACTGCCAAAATTCCCGGGATAACCGCACCCAATGGGCCCAGTACCAGTCCTAAGAAGGCAGCAACAGCCAAAGCTCCAAATATGAAAACATATCCTTCTCTTACAATATGGAATTTACCCAAAATTTGCACCTCCTGATACGGCCTTAAACCTGAGTTATTATAACGCAATTATTCCAATTTTGCTATAGCAAAATTACCTTTTTCGGCGTTTCGACCCGATTTATTTTTGAAACGGGTCATACTACCAGCCTCCAGCCTTTGTCCATAAATTATTTCTTGCTTCCCATAACTTTGAATACAAATTTTGGAAGTGCCATAAGGCGTCCAATTCTACTTGGCTGCTTCAGACCACGGAAAAGCCACTCCAGTTTTGCCTTCTGCATCCAAAGCGGAGCCCGCTGCATTACACCAGCCATAACATCAAAGGAACCACCAACACCGATGGAAACTGGAACCTCCAGCTCCTTCAGATGAGCATACAGCCATTTTTCCTGCTTTGGAACCCCCAGGGCCACAAACAAAATATCTGGCTTGGCCGCCTTTATGTCAGCAATAATCCGTGGCTCATCGTCAGCTGTAAAGAATCCATTGCGGGTTCCTACTATATTAATGCCCGGGTACCACTCCTCCGCCTTCTTCTTGGCCATATCTGCCACACCTGGGGCAGAACCGAAGAAGTAAATTCGCTGATTCTTTTCAGGAGCCAGCTTCATCAGCTCCTGGGACAGGTCATAGCCAGCCACACGCTCAGGCATTGGATGACCGAGATAGCCTGCAGCCCATACAGTTCCTGCACCATCTGGTACCACCAGATCAGCCGCATTTAATATGGTCTTTAGCTCCTCATCATAGGTAGCCCGCATTATCATTTCAGCATTTGCAGTGGCAATAAGGGTACTCTCCCCCTTTTCAATGAAGCCCTGAACAGTTTCAACAGCCTGCCCCATAGTAGGGGAATCCACCTTTACACCAAGTATGTCAACCTTATCAAAAGACATAATTGCCTCCTAAATTTCAAAAATACAAATTTCATTGTAACACAAAAGTTTAAAGAAGGCTATATGTCACTACCGAAAAACCATAAGAAAAGGGACTGCTTTGCAGTCAGTCCCTTTTACATAAAATCGACTTATATATATTAGTCTTCCTTAATCTTTTTCTTTACATGGGTGCGGATGGAAAGCTCCTTCAGCTGCTTCTCATCAACCTCGGAAGGTGCCTGGGACATAACATCAGATGCACTCTGAGTCTTAGGGAATGCGATTACGTCACGGATGGACTTTCTCTTAGCCATGAGCATAACCAAACGATCAAGACCAAATGCCAAACCGCCATGAGGTGGAGCACCATACTTGAAGGCATCCAGCATGAAGCCGAACTTATCATGAGCAGCCTCAGGAGTGAGACCGATAGCCTCAAAAACCTTCTCCTGGAGATCGTTCTGATAAATACGGAGAGAACCGCCACCGATTTCCACGCCGTTAAGAACCATATCATAAGCGATAGCCTTAACCTTGCCTGGATCAGTAGTAAGATACTGAACATCCTCATCACGAGGTGCAGTAAATGGATGATGCATTGCCTTCCAACGCTTATCCTCTTCGCTGTATTCGAACATAGGGAAATCAACTACCCACAGGAAGCTGAGCTTGTCTGGGTCAATGAGACCACGACGGCGGGCCATCTCAAGACGGAGCTCACCAAGAGCCTGGGCAACTACCAGTGGCTTGTCAGCAATAACTAACAGCAAATCGCCAGTCTTGGCACCGGTAGCCTTCTTAATTTCCTCAAAGGTTTCATCGGAGTAGAACTTCTTGAATGGAGACTTAACGCCCTCTTCAGTGTACTGAATCCAAGCCAATCCCTTTGCACCATAGCCCTGAACATACTGTACAAGGCCATCCAGCTCACGACGAGGAATGTTGGCATAATCCTCTACATTAATAACCTTAACCTGGCCACCGTTCTCCAGAACAGAGGCAAATACCTTAAAGTCAGAGCCCTTAACGTACTCGGAAATATCCATCAGCTCCATGCCAAAACGAAGATCCGGCTTATCAGAACCATAACGCTCCATTGCCTCATCCCAGGTCATGCGCAGGAAAGGAGTAGGAATTTTTGTATCAAGTGCCTTCTCGAAGATCTCACCCATCATACCTTCCATCATAGTGAGGATGGTCTCCTGGTCGATGAAGGACATCTCAATATCCAGCTGAGTGAACTCTGGCTGGCGGTCAGCACGAAGGTCCTCATCGCGGAAGCAGCGAACAATCTGGAAATACTTCTCAAAGCCGGAAAGCATGAGAATCTGCTTGTAAATCTGTGGAGACTGTGGCAAAGCGTAGAACTCACCTGGGTTCAAACGGCTTGGTACCAGGAAGTCGCGGGCACCCTCTGGAGTGGACTTACAAAGCATTGGAGTCTCAATTTCCAGGAAGCCATTGCGATCAAAGTAATCACGCATAATCTTGGTTACGCGATGACGGAGCATAAGGCACTTCTGCATCTCCGGACGACGAAGGTCGAGATAACGATACTTCAGACGAAGCATCTCATCTACATCAATACCATCCTGAATGTAGAATGGAGGGGTCTTGGCCTTGTTGAGGATACGAAGCTCCTTAACTACAACCTCAATTTCACCAGTTGCCATGTTAGGGTTAACGGTTTCCTCGCTGCGGGCACGAACATCACCCTTTACAGCCAAAACGAACTCGCTACGGATGGTCTCAGCCTTGTGGAAAGCCTCCTCACCAATAGCAGCCTCATCAAATACGATCTGCACCAGACCAGAGCGATCACGGAAGTCAATAAAAATCAGGCCACCATGGTCACGGCGACGGGAAGCCCAACCACAAAGAACGACCTCACTGCCAACGTTATCCTTACGTAGCTCACCGCAATGATGAGAACGCTTCAAACCTTCTAAAGTATCCATTTAATTCTTCACCTCATACAAATATTTTTTGGGTATATTTATTTTAATTTACTAATAAGCTCGTTTACAGGAACCTTTTCCTGCTCGCTGCCAGCCATATCACGGAGCATTACTACGCCCTCTGAAAGTTCATCGTCACCCATAATGGCTGCGAATTTTGCTCCCAGCTTGTTGGCCTGCTTCATCTGTGCCTTCATGCTGCGGCCAGCATAGTCAACTGCCGCACTGAAGCCAGCATCACGGAGATCCATAACCAGCTTAAAAGCCTCCTCCTGAGCCGCTTCGCCCAAAGCCACCACATATACATCTACACTGCGGTTCTTATCAGGCAACAGCCCCTGCTTTTCCAGGGCCAGAAGAACTCTTTCCAGACCAGTGGCAAAGCCCACTGCAGGAGTTGGGTTACCGCCCATTTCCTCAATAAGGCCATCATAACGGCCGCCGCCTGCCACAGCACTCTGTGCCCCCAAAGGTGGGTACTTAACCTCAAAGGCAGTCTTGGTGTAATAATCAAGGCCACGAACCAAGCGTGGATCCAGCTCAAACTTAACCCCAGCCTTAGTGAGATGCTTTTGCAGCTTTTGGAAGTGATCGGAGCACTCATCACAGAGACAGTCTGTAATCTTTGGTGCATCCTTCATATAAGGCTTTTCCGCATCCTTTTTGCAATCCAGGATACGCATTGGTGCACGGTCAAAACGACTGTGGCAGTCCTCACAAAGGTCATCCAGCTTGTCACGGAAGAAGTCCTGCAGCATAGTGCGGTACTTGGCACGACAGTTTGGACAGCCTACGGAATTAATATAAAGCTCCAAATCATTAAGGCCAAGACCCTGCAATAGCTTCATTGCCAAAAGGATAATCTCCGCATCCACAGCTGGATTGGATTCGCCAATAGCCTCCACACCAAACTGGTGGAATTCACGCATACGGCCAGCCTGAGGGCGGTCATAACGGAACATGGAGCCAATATAAAACAGCTTGGTCAAGGCATTTTCAGCGTAGAGCTTGTTCTGGAGATAAGCACGAACAGCAGATGCCGTATTTTCCGGTCTGAGGGTAATACTTCTGTCACCTCTGTCAGTAAAGGTGTACATTTCCTTATCCACCACATCGGTGCCCTCACCGATACCGCGCTGAAAGAGCTCAGTGTGCTCAAACATTGGGGTTCTGATTTCCTGATAACCAAACCGTCTACAGAGAGAGCGGATGTGATCCTCCACAAAAAGCCAGTCACCCACTGTGTCCGGCAGTATATCCTTGGTGCCCCTTGGAGCATTTGTCAACATATTATAAAAACCTCCTTTGCTTTGTAAAAAGCAAGGTATTGCAATCTATTTATTATTCAGGCTGGCCGTATGCCTCAGCAATCAGCTTAGCCCTTTTATCAATGTAAATATCAATATCCCGCAGATAAGTAATCAGATCCTTGGCGTTAAATGAGGATTTCAACCGCTTTTCACGGAAATTTACCACCTTGCTGGTGGCTGCTCCCCCGATACCAAGTATGGTCTGATGCTCCTCCATTATCTGGATATTGTAAATGCTTTCTGCGCCCTTTCGGCAACAGCCCACATTTTCCAGCTGACCGCTCATATACCCCTGACGATAGAGGTAATATGGCTTCATGCCTGCTTTATCAATATAGCTCATGGCGGTGTGGAACATCTCCCGACAGGTCTTGTCATCCGGCAGCTCGTATTCCTCAAGATTCATCTTAAGGACTGAGCCCCGTTTCAGCGCCAGAGAATGAAGGGTAATGTCATCCGGGCCAAGGGCCACTATTTTCTGCATTGTATCCTCAATATCAGCCACCCCTTCACCTGGGAGACCAATAATAAGGTCCATATTTATTTCCGGAATGCCAGCCGACCTTAAATCATTAAACATGGTCACAATGGCCTCCGGAGTATGATTGCGCCCTATACGCTTTAGTGTACGGGGCTGCATGGTTTGCGGATTTACGCTGACTCTGGTCACCTTCATGTCAGCCATGGTCCTGATTTTCTCAGGAGACATGCTGTCAGGCCTTCCCGCCTCCACCGTAAACTCAATGGTGTGCTCGCAGAAAAAGGCATCACGCACAGCAGTCAGCATTTCCCGGAAGTATTTATCCGGCAAGGAGGTAGGAGTACCGCCCCCCACATATATAGACTGAACCTTGAAGCCATAATCTGCCACAGCCTGCTTTACAGCCCCCAAATCCTTATGGAAAACCTCCATAAACTCATTGAGGCCCTCTTCCTTTGGAAGAATATTAGCTGGGAAGGAACAATAAAGGCAACGGCTCAAGCAAAAAGGAATGCCCACGTAAATGCTGATGGTCTTTTCATCAGACTTTGCCAAAAATGGCAACTGACGGATAGCCATGTCCACAATGATGGTTGCCTTTTCCTCACTGGCCTCATAGTCGTGAAGCAAACGCTCCACCACCTCATCCCTGGATAGGCCCCCATCCAAAAGGCGATGAACTATCTTTGTAGGACGAACCCCATGAAGTATGCCCCAAGGGGCAGCCTCAAAGCCAAATTCCTTTCTGAAAAGCTGATAGAGATTCAGCTTTATCAGGCGGTGTTTTCCTGCGGCAAACCGTTCGTCACTGCGACCTTCAGTGGTCTGGGTCAGATGAACCTCTTTCCCGTCCACAGCCGTCATATTGATAATGGTCTCCACAATAGGCACACTGCCCGGCTTAAGGTTATTTTCTATATTCAGTGCTTCCCAAGTGTAGTCTTCCTCGCAGCCCGTCTCAATCTTAAAGAGATTAAGCACTTCACGGACTACCTTGACCACCACCTGGTCCTCACTATTTAAGGTAAACTCTTTAATTTTCAAGCTTCTTGGCACACTCCTGACAGTATCCATAGAATAGCACCTGATGATCGATAATGTTGAAGTTGCAGGTTTCGGCAATCTTCTGCTCCAACCCCTCCAGCATATCCTCAGAGAATTCTATAACCTTATCGCATTTTTTGCAAATAAGGTGATGGTGCTGATGACCATTTTCCTCAATTTTCTTCAGCTCATAGCGGGCACGCTTCTCACCGAATTCCATCTTCTGGAGAATGTTCATTTCAGGACTGCACATTAACTCGAGAGTACGATATACAGTGGCCAGACCAATGTCATATCCCTTATCCCGGAGAGTACGGTGTACTTCCTCAGCACTAAGGTGTTCTCCTGTACTATTTAAGAAAACCTCCAGCACGTCCTGTCTCTGATGAGTCAGCTTGTACCGGCTGTTCTGGAGTCTTTTTTTCAGTTCTTCAATGCTAAATCCATCACGCATTTCTATATCCCCCGCATGCCAAAATTTTGTAATTAACATTACTCTCCTAATTTACACTCCAATTAGTACATTATAACGCAATTGTTCAAGAATTTCCATAACTAGATGGAAATTCTTCCTATTAGACGTTTCAACGCGCCCCAAAAGCCAACTCGTCATAACGTAATTGTTCAAGAATTTCCATATTTATTGTGGAAATTATTCCAAACATAAAGGAGGGTCGTTATAACCCTCCCTACCTATTAAAAGAATGGATTTGTTTCCCGCTCTATTCCCATGGTTGATGCAGGGCCGTGGCCTGGGAATACCTTGGTGGCACCGGATACCTTGGCCAATCTGTTGCGGATGGAATCCAAAATATCATCAGTACTGCTGCCAGGGAAATCTGTACGGCCGACAGAGCCGGCAAATAGGGTATCCCCACTAAATAAGGCACCGCCCCCATAGAAGCACACACCGCCTGGGGTATGCCCCGGAGTATGGATAACCTTAAGGCTGCAACCACCAAAGGAAAGATTGTCTCCGTCCTTCAGCAGCACATCCGCTGCTTCCATTTCACCAGGAGCTCCCACAAAGGCTGACAGATTTTTTTTGGCATCCGTCAGCATATCCGCGTCATCCGAGTGAATAGCCACTGGAACCTTCAGGGCCTTTTTTACATCATCCAGTCCCCCGATATGGTCAAAGTGGCCATGGGTCAGGGCGATAAGTTTCACCTCTATCCCCATACCCTTTATGGCAGACAGTATCTTCTCCGGATTTCCGCCGGGATCGATTACCATTCCCGCACTGGAATTGTTATCTTTAAGTATATAGCAATTGGCGGCCACAGGGCCCACCTCAAAGCTCTTTACTGAAAACTCCATCTGGTATGAACCTCCCATCAGTCATTGCGCTTATCCGGATTGCTGGTCATGGCACGGCTTACGCTGTAGATATCCTTCAAACGGCGGATTTTAGCCATAATCTGCTCCACCTGGGAAGTGGCATGAACCTCAATACCCAGAATAATCACGGAAGTCTTGTTATTGCGGTTAGTCTTGGCATTTACAGAGGAAACATTAATCTTCATCTCCGTAGGAACTGCCAAAATGCTTGCCAAAATACCAGGATTGTCATTACAGTGAATCTCAATCTCCACTGAATAATCACGGTCAAGGCCCACATCCCAGTTTACCGCAATAACCCTGGTGGCCGCATCACTGGTAACTGCCACATTTGGACAATCCGCACGATGAACAGATACACCACGGCCCTTGGTAATAAAACCGGTAATAGGGTCTTCTGGAATTGGGTTACAGCACTTGGCCAGGCGCACCAGCATACCGCCCTCGCCCTCAACCAAAATACCATGGCTGGCCTTGGATTTTCTGGCGGAGCCCTGCCCCTGAGGACGCTTTAGCTTCTCAAGCATCTCAGAAACATCCTGTGGGGTATTTTCCTTCACCAGCTTCTTATGAAGCTCAATGAGCTTGGCAATAACGCCGCTTACGGTAACACCGCCATAGCCAATGGCCGCCAGCAGGTCCTCGGAATTGTTTATATTAAATCTAAGACATACCTCATTAAGCCATTCATCCCGCAGAAGGTCCTTAGGATCATATCCCAGCTTCTTGCCTTCCTTCTCCAGAAGCTCCTGCCCCTTGGCCACATTTTCCTCACGGCGCACCTTCTTGAACCAGCCGCGAATCTTGCTTCTGGTATCTGATGCCGCCACAATGTTAAGCCAGTCACGGCTTGGTCCCTGATTGGCCTTGTTGGTAATAATAGAAACGATATCACCATTTTTCAGCTTGTACTCCAATGGCACAATCTTGCCGTTTACCTTGGCACCAACGCAGTGGTGACCGATTTCCGTATGAATTCTGTAAGCAAAGTCAATTGGCACAGAACCCTTTGGCAAATCAATAACATCACCACGGGGAGTAAATACAAACACCTCATCGGAGAAAATATCCATCTTAAGGGCCTGAATATACTCACTTGGGTCGTTAAGCTCCTGCTGGAGATTTACCATCTGGCGCAGCCAGGACAGCTTCTTGTCATAATCATTGGCCGCAGTGGCTCCCCTGCCATTTTCCTTGTACTTCCAATGTGCCGCAACACCATACTCGGAAATCTTGTGCATGGCAAAGGTACGAATCTGAATTTCCAGTGGAAAGCCGCGGGTCATAACAGTGGTATGCAGGGACTGATAGCCATTGGATTTCGGCATGGCAATATAATCCTTGAACCGCCCCGGAATTGGCTTCCACATGGCATGGATAACACCAAGAACCGCATAGCAGTCCTTAACGCTCTGCACCAACACCCTGATAGCTGACAGGTCATAAATTTCACTTATATCCTTATTATCCCGCTTCATCTTGCGGTAAATGCTGTAAAAATGCTTGGCACGACCGCTGATTTCCGCCTTTATACCGCTTCTTATGAGCTTGGTATGAATCTGTAAAATAGAATCCTCAATAAAGCGCTGACGCTCCTGCCGCTTTTGCTTGACCTTTTCCACAAGATCATAGTAATGCTCCCGGTCAAGATAGCGCAGGCACAGATCCTCCAGCTCCCATTTAATGCTGGAAATACCCAGACGATTTGCCAAAGGTGCATACACCTCAATGGTTTCCCGGGCAATACGCTGTTGTTTTTCCTCCTTCACGAATTTCAAGGTACGCATATTATGAAGTCGGTCCGCCAGCTTTATGATAATTACGCGAATATCCTTGGCCATGGCCAAAAACAGCTTACGGTAGTTCTCTGACTGCTGCTCCACCTTGGACTGGAATTTAATCTTGCCCAATTTGGTAACGCCATCAATCAGCATGGCAACCTCAGGCCCAAACATTTCCTCCATCTGCTTAATATCGTAGATGGTATCCTCCACCACATCATGTAGCAGAGCTGCTGTAATGGTTACGGCATCAATCTGAAGCTCTGTAAGTATCTTGGCCACACAGAGAGGATGAATTATATATTCTTCTCCAGAGGCCCGCTTCTGCCCCTCATGGGCTGAATGGGCCAAATCATAAGCCCTGCGGACTAGATCCACATCCGCATTGGGCTGGTATTTCAACAACGCATTTATAATATCATCAATAGTTACTTCCGCCGTTGCACCGGCGCACTCAGGAGTATAGATATCTACATTTACAGAAGTTGAATTGGCATCCATTATCATCACCGCCATTCAATAAAACTCATACAAAACTTTTCAACATTATAGCATAAATCACTTATTTAGTTCACAGAAGGTCTCGGAATCCTGCAAATTCATTTTGCTGGTGCCTTCCACCAAATGGCATACACCAGCCTCATCCACATTCAGCAGGCCAAGCTCCTGGAATATCTTTATTCCATATTCAGTGGCCTGAGCTTCGGACTGTCTCCCATCCATCCGCATTCTCATGGCCAGCCAGGCAGGATCCTTCAGTACAGGCTTGTTCTCCTCATGGCACTGTTTGAGAAACAAATACAGTTCCTTTAGAAATTCCCTGTCCACACTGATGGGCTTTTCATCCTCCAATGGGGTATCCAGACTTCTTATTATGCACTGAAGGTTCCGATTGCCTTCCCATTCGTTTATTCCCAGTTCATAAACAAGATTCTGGGGCTGGGAATTCATCTTGTCCAAATCCTCATTCATGTTAAAAGCAACTGCTTTCACATAGCGATTACCGTCTGTGATGCTAAAGCGCATATGGCGGTTTTCCACCCCCATGTATGAGGCGTAGGCAGTCCTTACCTCCTTACAGCCAAATAGGGGGCTGTCGTTTTTCATGCCGCAGGGCTCCAACAACGCCAGTTCATCCACCATTTCCATGGTAACATCCAATGGAGAAATCTCCTGATCCAATTCATAAAAGGGAATATATTGCTCTGCTGTCATCTGGCGCTGGGCCTCCAACTCCATACGCCGTCTGAACTCAGGAATATTTTCTTCTTTAATGGTAAGGCCAGCCGCCCCTTCATGGCCGCCAAACTGCACCAGCACATCCTTGCAGTTTTCCAGAGCTTCATAGAGATTAAAGCCCTCAATACTACGGGCAGAGCCCTTGCCTATACCATTCTTTAGGCTGATAACAATAGTAGGCTTATAATACTTGGTATCCAGCCCAGCTGCAGTCAGTCCAATAACACCATGGTGCCAGCCCTCTCCAGCCACTACCAGCACCCGGGCATTGTCCACATCCACATTTTTGAGCTTTTCCTCAGCCTCCAGCTGCATATCATCCTTCAGCTTTTTGCGTTCTTCATTAATGCCATTAAGCTCCAAAGCTATAGCATCCGCCTTAGCACCATCTACAGCTGTGAGAAGATCAACGCCCAGAGTAGCACTGCTAAGTCTTCCAGCTGCATTAATACGAGGGGCCAGCATAAAGCCCACCACCATACTGGTTACAGGCTTTCCAAGGCAGCCGGCTGCCTCCAGCAAAGCTTTTACTCCCACCATATTAGAATTTTCTATGGCCTTTAACCCCAGACTTACAATCCGTCTGTTTTCGTTGGTAAGAGGTACTGCATCAGCCACAGTACCCAGGGCCACCAGCTCCAGGCCACGGTCATTAAGAGGCTCACCCTTTATTTTTTCCCAAAGGGCCTGGCACAGCTTAAAGGCAATTCCAACGCCTGCCAGCTCAGGACATGGATATCGGGAATCCTTTCTGTGGGCATCCACCACAGCCACTGCCTCAGGGAGCTCCTCTCCCGGCAGGTGATGATCCGTAACTATAACATCCATCCGGCTGGTTACAGCCTTTATTTCATCTACAGACTTAACACCGCAGTCCACTGTAATAAGAAGTTCTATCCCCTTATCCAGCAGCTTTTCCATTGCCTCGGTGTGGAGTCCGTAGCCCTCTGTGAGCCTGTCCGGAATATAGTAATCCACATCCACTCCCAGCTCTTTGAAGGTAGTCATCAAAAGAGAAGTAGCAGTAATTCCGTCACAATCATAATCACCATATATGGCGATATTTTCCTTTTTTTCAATGGCGGCCATTATACGCTGAACAGCCTTATCCATGTCTGGCAACAAATAGGGATCGCAGTATTCAAACCGTTCAGGGTGAAGGAATATCTCCCCCTTCTCCTTTGTATCAATTCCACGATTTATCAGCGCCCCTGCCAGCAGCTGGGATATGCCCAGCTCAGCCGCCAGTTCAGCGGTTTTTTCCCCGGAATAGGGTTTAATTCTCCATTTTCTCAGCATCAAAACCAACTCCTATAACTATTACCTTAAAAACTTCGAGAAAACTTTTCAAAATCCTCTTTTAAACCGAACACATTAGGAGCCAGTTTGTATAAACGAATTCCAAAAATCCCGTCCATAAAAAAGGAGCCCCAGGATGGAGCCCCCTAAACATTATCTGTTCTCTTCAAGTCTCATAAGTACAAAGCACAAATCGGAAACCCTGTTAACGTAAAATCTGTCACTATCATGAACTATTTCCTGCTCTGCCAGGTCCAAAATAGCCCTTTCTGCTCTTCTTATAAAGGTTCTGGCCAAATCAAGGCAGGATCCCCCCTGAGATTCCCCGGCAATCAAGAACTGATGAAGTGGCGGCAGCTTTGCCTCAATACCGTCAATTATTGACTCCAGTTCATTCACATGTTCATTGGTAATCAGTGGCTCCTGATCCAGGGAGGCCAAATCTGCCATGAGCAAGCCGTTGTTTTTCTGAAGCTTCAGGATAATTTCTTTCACCTCATCATTTTTACAAAAGGCTCTTGCCATACCAAGGGCTGAACTTACCTCATCAATAGTACCGTAGGCTTTCACCCGCAGGGAATTCTTCGCAACCCGCTGACCTGTATAAAGGCCCGTTGTTCCCTTATCGCCGGTTTTGGTATAAACACTCATAACTTCATAGCCTCCTCTTTCACATCTCTTATGCCTGTCCCATACTTATCAGTCAAAAATCTCAGTAGCACTAAAGTATAAGGAAATCTCTCTTGCTGCACTCTCCGGTGAGTCGGAAGCATGAACTGCATTGCGGCTGCCACTGGAAGCATAGAGCTTACGGATGGTTCCCTCATCAGCCTCTGCCGGATTAGTTTTACCATTAATCTTGCGTACATTGGCAATAGCATCCTCACCAGCCAATACCATAGCAATAATAGGACCGGAGGTCATAAAGCCTACCAGATCATCATAATATGGACGGCCAATATGCTCCACATAGTGCTGGGATGCCAGCTTCTCATCCATCTGAAGCATCTTTACTGCCAGAACCTCAAGCCCCTTTTCCTCGTAAATCTTGAAAATATCACCAATGTGATGTGCCTTCATGGCATCTGGCTTAATGAGTACCAATGTCTTTTCCATCTTGAAACTATTCTCCTTTTAAATACCTCAATTTTTGATTTGCTTTTACAAATCCTTTAAATCCTTGCTATACATCTTGGCAAGATCACTGTGGGCATCAGCAGATTCCTGAAGGGCATTAATTTCCTCTTCTGTGAGAGGACGTATCAACTTAGCAGGATTGCCATATACCATAGAATTTGGTGGGATTTTCTTATTCTGTGGAATAAATGAGTTTGCACCAATAATGCAGTTTTCGCCAATCTCAGTGTACCCCATAATCACTGTTCCCATACCAATAAGACAATTATCATTTATCTTGCTGCAATGTACCACCACATTATGCCCAATGGTAACGTTGTTGCCGATAATTGTCGGAGTATCCCACATGGTATGAATGGTACAGTTGTCCTGAATGTTAGAGTTGTTGCCAATAACTACCTTGTTAATATCCCCACGGACAACGGAACTGAACCAGACACTGCTGTTATCGCCGATTTTAACATCACCGGCCACCGCAGCATTTGGTGCGACGTAAACATTCTTACCTAGCTCAGGCTTTTTTTCAGCCAACGCAAAAACATTTCCCATAAAAATACCTCCCTCAAGATGTATCCTTAATTAATTATAACAAAGTTGTCATACAAATTCTAGTCTTTCAGCCATTGTGCACAAGCCCTGACCCGCTTTTGCCATAGCCAATCCCCCAGTGCCTTTCCCCGAACTCCATCAGGAGCCATATTTCCATCAATGGATAAAAGCACATCTCTAAGCTCTGTATAACGCTCCAGATATTTCGGAAGCTGCCCATGGTCAGCCCTTATAATATGGCAAAAATCTTCAGGGGGAAGATAACTGGACATTTTGTGCAAATGAAGAATCATTTCTGTTATTTTCCCCGGCTTTTGCATCAATGGGGCCCGCATGTGCTCCTCAATAACCAGAGCTCCTGCCCTTACCCACTGATTTGGAAACTTTGCCCGATGATTCCACTCCTTAAGGACCGCCAGCCCCTTTTTTTCATGGTCATAATGATGGGGCAGCATTTCTTTTGGAGTAACACCTTTTCCAATATCGTGAACAAGACCCGCAAAAACAGCCACCACATTGTCAGTGGAGGCTGCCACCTTATCTGCCACCAGCATGGTGTGATTATAGGCGTCTCCCTCCGGATGAAAATCCACAGGCTGAGTCTTGCCAATGAGTGCATAAATCTCAGGAAACAGTGTTTCCAAAAGCTCTGACGTGCTAAGAACTTGAAAAAACACAGATGGCTTGCGGGTTTCCAAAGCTTTCTTCAGCTCTCCAAAAATTCTTTCCGGAGGCTCCCCCTTTAATTCCTCCCGGCAGCCCTTCATGGCCTCTATAAGCTCATCTGAAACCCCAAACCCTAACTGGGTGGCTTGCCGTGCAACCCTTAAGGCCCGCACCGGATCCTCGGAAAAATGCTCGGATATGGGGCGCAGTATTTCGTCCTCAATATCCCGTCTGCCACCATATAAATCAATGATATTTCCAGTAAGCACCTCCATGGCAATACTGTTTACAGTAGTATCACGCCTATAAAGATCCTCCTCAATAGTTATATCCTCGTCTGCGAGTATTTCAAATCCCGTGTATCCTGTGCCCACCTTTCTTTCCTTACGGGCAAAGGCCACCTCGCAGCTTATGCCGTCAATTTTTACGAGGAAAACTGGGAAAGAATTGCCTATGAGCTTGGCCTCAGGAAAGCATATTGCAAAATTTTCCTTGGATAAGCCCACCACCACATAATCCTTGTCATGGGGGTCTTTTCCCATGAGTCTGTCACGGACCCATCCTCCCACTATATAAAGTGTTCCCCCGGCATCTCTTATCTGTATGGCAAATTCATTTTCTGTCATTTATTCACCGCCCCAACTCTATTATCTTTTAAAATTCGTTGTTTCAATTTAAATTCCTGCATAACTGCACCAAAAAACTGCCGCAACCATGTCACAGCAGTTTCATCATTGAAGTAGATATTCTAATTAAATAAGGCGAGCTCCTTCTTTATCAATATCCAGAATCATGTAAGTAGACTCAACCTTATTATCCTTAAAGGCTCTCTGCATGGCCTCAGCTACCTTTTCCTCATTGCCAGCAGCAAGGGCCATAAGACACGGACCGGCACCACTAAGGAATGCACCCAGTGCCCCTTCCTTTTTGGCTGCCTTAAACACATCATACATGCCTGGGATAAGCTCAGCCCTATAAGGCTGATGCAAAGCATCATCAAAAGCATTTCTCAGAAAATGTCTGCTCCCCTTTATAAAAGCCGCTATCATCATGGCCGTACTACCAATATTGACTATGGCATCAGCCCGATCCACCTTCTCCGGCAACACTTCTCTGGCCGCCTTGGTTGGCAAAAAGAAATCCGGAACCACAACCACCATCTTGAAACGAATCTTTGGAATAAACCTAAAGGTTTCCGGCCAGCCATTTCGTACAGTGCTTATGGTCATTCCGCCAAATATGGCCGGTGCCACATTATCAGGATGTCCCTCAATGTCCGTGGCTATTTTTAAAAGGTCACGATTCTTTAAGGGATTTCCCAGTGCCTCATTGGCCGCCTTAATGCCACCTACAATGGCAGTTGCACTGCTCCCCAGGCCTCGGGAAAGGGGTACCTTGTTATCCATTACAATTCTGGCACCCTTAAATTCATCAGCGCAGCCTACTCTGCGAAGCACCTTCTGAATTGAACGCCATACAATATTGCGGGAGGTTCTGGGAATATTTTCCGCACCCTCACCGTGAATCTCAATTTCCAGACCTTCCTCCCTAAGAAGGGTAAGCTCCAGATCGTTGTAGCAGGAGCATGCTATTCCCAAAGTATCAAAGCCCGGCCCTAAATTAGCCGAAGTTCCCGGAACTCTTACTTTAACTGTCTTTGCATCCATAACATTGCCCCCTAAGAATATCTATTAGTCTCCCTCTACACGAATAATATTGCAGATTTTATCCACAACCGAGAGACTGCGTAAAAGCTCTGCAGCTTTTTCCAGCTTTTTATGCTTAACCACATGGGTAACAGCCACAATTTCCGCATGATTATTAACCATACGGGTCTGAATAACGGATTTCAAACTTACCTCGCTGTCTCCAAAGGCTGTGGCAATTGCTGCCAAAACACCTGGTTCATCATCCACATGTAGACGCACATAATAAGATGATTCTGTATCCGCCAAAGGGCAAATCTCACGCTTATTGTAGCAGGTGCAGTTGACCACAGCAGTATTTCCAGTAACGATATTACGGGCCACTGCAATAATATCAGCCAACACAGCAGAAGCCGTTGGCAGGGAACCAGCGCCACGACCATAGAACATGGCATCCCCAATGGCATTACCCCTTAGGAATATTGCATTAAATACATCATTTACTGCCGCCAATGGATGGGTCTGTGGTAAAAATACAGGATGAACCCGTACATTAACTCCCTTATCTCCATAATCCTTGGCCACAGCCAATAGCTTTATGACATAATCCAGCTGCTTGGCATAGGCAATATCAGCGGCTTCAATCTTTGTAATGCCTTCCACATAAACGCTGTCTAAATGAATTCTTGTATTGAAGGCAATGGAACCAAGGATAGCAGCCTTTCTTGCTGCATCCATACCTTCCACATCAGCCGCTGGGTTAGCCTCAGCATATCCCTTGGCCTGAGCCTCCTTCAATACCTCATCATAATCACTGCCATCCTGGGTCATCTTGGTGAGCATGTAATTGGTGGTACCATTTACAATGCCCATAATGGAGCTGATTTTATTTCCTGTAAGACATTGCTTCAAAGGGGTAATAATTGGAATACCGCCGCCTACGCTGGCCTCAAACATAAAGTCAACTTTATTGGCTTCCGCAGCAGAAAAAAGCTCCTCCCCGGATTGGGCCACAGCATCCTTGTTGGCGGTTACCACATGCTTACCGGCCTTCATGGCCTGAACCATATATTCAATAGCTGGATGAAGTCCCCCCATGAGCTCAACTACGATGCTGATATCAGGGTCATTTAATATTTCATCAACATTATCAGTAACCTTGATGCCGTCGAGATTGTCCCGATTCTTGTTCAAATCCCGTACCAAAACTGCTTTGATACCAATTTCACAGCCCACGCGCTGTTCGATATCCTTTACATTTTTCTTTAGGACCTCAACGACTCCGGATCCAACTGTGCCGGAGCCCAATAGTCCAATCTGAATCTTATTACCCATAAAGCCCTGTTACTCCCCTCACGCCTGAGCCTGACCAAGAACCTCTAATCTCTTAACGCCGTCAACCATGCGAAGCTTATCGAGTAAAGCCTCCAGATCTACAGACAGATTTACAGTTTCAATGGAAACAGTTGCATTAGCCACTCCCTGGAGAGGAATGCCCTGATTAATAGTGAGGACACTGCCGGAATCACTTGAAATTGTGTTGAGGACACTGGAAAGAACGCCTTTCTTGTGCTCCAAAAGGAAGGTCAGGGTAACAATCTTGTTCTGACTTGCCTCATAGAATGGGAATACATAGTCCTTGTACTTGTAATAAGCACTGCGGCTAAGCTCCATCTTCTCAACTGCCTCGTTGATAGTGCGGGCGTTGCCACGCTTCAGCATTTCCTTTACACGAATTGTTTTCTTTATTGCTTCTGGTAAAATCTCTTCTCGAACAAGGAAAAATCCGCTTTTCTCTTTTGATGTCATATTTTTTCCTCCGTACACTATAAGTGGATATATTTCTACATACAAGGGATATTATACACTGTATCCCCTGAGATGACAATAGTATTTTCAGCAAAAGCGTAAAAATGGGTACTCATATTACACATGAGCACCCACTTTGTCTACACATCAAATACATTATTTGGCGGCCTTAATCTTACTCTCCGTACCATTCAGGAGACGCTCAATATTTGATTTATGACGATAAATAATAAAGATTGCCGCCAGGGTACCAAAACCGGTATAGACCATCGGCATATCGAAAATATAGGCAAGGACCGGCACCAATGCCGCTCCAATTATAGAACCCAAGGATACATAACGGGTTACATAGACAATTGCCAGCCAAACCAGGAATACGATAGCTGCAACCACTGGCATAAGCATAATAAGAACCCCAAGACCAGTGGACACACTTTTCCCCCCCTTAAACTTGAGGAAAAGTGACCAAGAATGGCCCACAACGGCCAAAATTCCACAGAGAACGCCATACTCAGGATGATCTGGAAGACCACCAGCGGCGTAGAAAATTCCCAGGCCTGCTCCCAAAAAGCCCTTCAGCATATCTAACACAAAAATACAGATGCCTGCAGGCTTGCCAATAGTTCTCCAAGCATTGGTGGCACCAATATTCTTGCTGCCATGCTCTCTAAGGTCAACCCCCCAAACAGCCTTGCCTAAAATAAGACCGTTAGGAATTGAGCCAATCACATAACTTAATACACAGGCAATTATCAGTTCCAGCATCAGATATCCTCCTCTTCCTTACGACCGCGAACAATAAGCTTTAACGGAGTACCCTCAAAGCCGAAGCTCTCACGGAGACGGTTCTCCAAAAATCTCAGATAAGAGAAATGCATGAGCTCTGGATCATTTACGAAAACGATGAACTTAGGAGGTCTGATGTCCGCCTGGGTCATGAAATAAATCTTCAGCTGCTTGCCACGATGGGATGGTGGTGGATTAACAGAAACCGCATCACGGATAAGCTCATTCAATACACTGGTCTGAATGCGCATGGACTGCTGATCAGCCACATACTTAACCAGCTCCACAATACGAGGAATACGCTGATGAGTCAGAGCAGAGGTGTACAAAACCGGTGCATACTGCAAAAAGCCCAACTCATCACGAAGATCCTCAGTGAATCTCAGGGTGGATTTATCATCCTTGTCCGGGAAAATATCCCATTTATTAACTATAATTACCACGCCCTTACCAGACTCATGGGCATAGCCGGCAATCTTCTTGTCCTGCTCAGTGATACCCTCAAAGGCGTTAATAACCATAAGCACCACATCAGCACGATCCACTGCACGAAGGGAACGCATTACACTATAACGCTCCACTGCCTCATCAATCTTACCCTTGCGGCGCATACCAGCAGTATCAATAAGCATAAACTTATTGCCATCGGATACGAAATGGGTATCAATAGCATCTCTGGTGGTACCGGCCACATCACTTACAATAACCCGCTCCTCGCCAATAAGTGCATTAACGATGGAGGACTTACCTACATTTGGACGGCCGATAACAGCAATGCTGATTTCATCCTCTTCCTTATCCTCGTAATCATTCTTAGGGAAGGATTCCACCACAGCATCCAAAAGATCACCAAGCCCCAGAGCATTTGATGCAGAAATACCAATAGGGTCACCAAGGCCCAAATTGTAAAACTCGTAGATATTAGCCTCCAACTGAGGACTGTCAATCTTATTAATGGCCAAAACCACCGGCTTCTTGGCAGAACGCAGCATATGGCCAACTTCCTCATCAGCGGAGGTGAGGCCCACACGACCGTCTACCACAAATACGATAACATCTGCCTCCTCCATGGCAATCTTTGCCTGCTGGCGCATGGAGCGAAGTATCTGATCGCTTTCATCGAATTCAATGCCGCCTGTATCAATCATGGTAAAGGTGTGATTGAGCCATTCAGCATCCATATATATACGGTCTCTGGTAACACCTGGCATATCATCAACTATGGATACCCGGCGCTTACCAATCTGATTAAATAAAGTGGACTTGCCCACATTTGGGCGTCCCACGATAGCTACTATAGGCTTACTCATTGTTGTGGCCTCCTCTCTTGGTATATGCAGCATTACTCTGCCACATATAAGCAGCTGCCTCACCATCTACTCCCTGATAATGTTCAAAATCTGTAAGGGCATTGAAATAATCCTTGCCATCTCCCACTGTCTCCATGCGTCCATGGAACCAGCTCTTGAAATCATCCAGAGAAACATCATCTAAAAAAATATTATCTCCAGCTCTAAGGGCAGATTCCGGAATTAAAATTCCGTCAAAGCGCTCCCCTAAAGCATCCATTGCGCTTTTCATATCATGGGCAGTCAACAGCCCGGATACATTTACTGTGGTTCCGAAATGGTTATTGGGAACCGGAACTATGGTAACCTCAAGATTTTCAACTGTCAGCTCATCTGCCAGCTTTCTGAACATTGGGGCTACTGCGGTTCCTGTCATAACTGCCAGTCTGATCTTTTTATCATAGCCCTTTGAATGAATTTCAGCATTATTGCGGGCAGAGGAAAACTCCTCCATAAAATTACGGGCCAGTCCTATACCATTATCCAGCTGTGGGAATCCATCGTAGACTTCTGCAGGAGGAACCTCTTTTCCTGCCAAAAAGTAGAATTCATCACCTAAATATACAAAGGTTCTGCCAGTGGCTTCACGCTCCTGCTTCTGGAACTTCTCCACCTGCTCAATAACCCTTAGGGCACTTTCCTTATCAAACCCTTTTAAAGGATATCTATCCTGACGGAATTTTGTAAGTCCCACAGGAACAATAGCCATGGAAAGGGCATGGGGCTTTCTTGCCAGAATATCCCTTATGGAGCGATCCAATTCCTCACCATCATTGAGATCGCGACAAAGAACAATTTGGGTGTGGTACTCCACATCAGCCGCCTCCAGCTTATCCAGCTGGGTCATAAGATTGCCCGCAGTCTTGCAGCGAAGGATCTGGCATCTAAGCTCAGGATTTGTGCACTGCACAGAAACAAACAATGGTGACAAATGGTATTGCTTTATGCGCTTAAAATCATTGTCCACCATATTTGTCATTGTAACAAAATTACCATATAAAAATGACAACCGATAGTCGTCATCCTTTATATTCAAAGTCTCACGCATGCCAGGAGCCACCTGGTCCACAAAGCAAAAATAGCAGTTGTTGGCACACTTGCGGATACCGTCGAATACAGCAGATTCGAACTCAACCCCCAGCTCCTCATCGTAGTCCTTATCAAATTCCAGCATTTCCTGGTCGCCATTCTCATGCTCGACCAGCATATCTATTTCTTCATCGGCGAAGGCAAAGCTAAGGTCTATAATGTCCCGGAGCTTCATACCATTCACTTCGATTATCTTGTCTCCCGGAACCAGCTCCAGCTCCTCGGCCAGACTGCCAGGCTCCACGGACAGTATTTTACCGTAGCCCATACATTCTCCTGTTTTCTTTTATATATAATATATCTGATAAAACTGTAAATAGGGAGTGATGATATCATCACTCCCCAATAAAATTCATTATACAGTTAAAGCCCAAGGCCGTAATACTTCTATTACTCAGCCTCGTTGGACTCGCCAGCCTGCTTAATGCTGAGAGAAATACGCTTTCTGTCAACATCGATGTTCAAAATCTTAACAGTAACCTTGTCGCCGATAGCAACTACTTCATCAGCGCTCTTGATGCGTCTGTCAGCAAGCTCACCCATAGGAATGAGGCCATCAAGACCCTGCTCAATACGCATGAAAGCACCGAAAGCCTTCAGACCAACGATCTCACCGGAGATAACATCACCAGCGTTGTACTTCTCAGCCTTAACTACCCATGGATCTGGCATGGTGTCCTTAACGCTCAGGGAAATACGAACCTTGCCGTCCTCAGTCTCAGCAATGCTCTTAATCTTAACGTCAAGCTCCTGACCCTCTTCCAGAACATCTGCTGGATCCTTAACACGGTTCCAGGAGAGATCGGAAATGTGAACCAGGCCATCGATACCACCGATATCAATGAATGCACCGTAGTTAACCAGTCTCTTAACAGTACCCTTAACTACATCGCCTTCCTTAACATTCTCCAGCCAGGACTTGAGCTCAGTCTCAAGAAGCTGACGACGGGAGAGAACCAGACGCTGCTTAGCTGGGTCCAAATCAATTGGAACAACCTTTACGGTCTGGCCAACATACTTGGAGAGATCCTTAACGAAGTTAAGCTCAATCTGGGATGCAGGGATGAATGCACGAACGCCAAGAGCGCGGGCAACCAAACCACCCTTAACAACCTGAGTAATCTCAGCCTCGATTGGCTCAGCCTTCTCAACGATGCCATCAAGCTCCTTCCAGGATGCAAGACGATCAGCCTTAACCTTAGAAACGGTGAGACCATTCTCGCCGCCCTTTGCAACTACGAGAACCTCAATAACATCATCAACCTTAACAATGTCCTTTGCGGACTCAGGAGCAGGCTCAGCAAGCTCAAACTTGGAAATTGGAACATCGTTCTTGTTGCCCTGAATGTTAACGATTGCTTCGCTATCATTTACTGCAACAACTGTAGCCTTAACTAAATCGCGCTCATGTATCTCCTTCATAGAATCTTCTGCTGCTAACCAAGCTTCCATTGAATTCATTTCTTCTGACACTTTTTATAAACCTCCTTGATAATCCAGTCCGGCGTAGAAGCACCAGCTGTGATACCAATTTTTTTAATTTTATCAAACCAATCGTCACGAAGCTCATCTGCTGTTTCGATGTGGTAAGTTTTACATTTATCACTGCAAAGCTGTGCAAGCCTTGTAGTGTTGGCGCTGTTCTTGCCGCCAATAACAATCATTAAATCAACCTCAGTTGCCAGCTTCATGGCTGCTGACTGACGCTGATCCGTAGCTGTACAGATAGTTCTCAGGATTTTCATGTCGCTGGACTTATCCAAAAGTCTTTCAACAATCAGTTTAAATTTTGGAGCAGAGAAGGTTGTCTGAGCAACAATGCCCAGCTTGCCATACTTCGGCAAAGCATCAGCTTCTTCCTCTGTCTCAATAGCAACGGCTCCATCACCGGCCCATTCGATAATACTCTTTACCTCCGGGTGGTGTTTCTCGCCGATAATAACTACCTGATACCCCTCATCAGCAAGCATTTTGGCTGATGACTGAGCCTTACGGACATGTGGACAGGTGGCATCCACCACATTAAGTCCCATGGCTTCAACGCGGTCATATATTTCAGGACCTACTCCATGAGATCTGATGATAATAGTTCCTTCCTTGACTTCATCCAGGGAATCCACCGTTCCTACGCCATTTTCCGCAAGCTTTGCAACCATCTGGGGATTATGGATAATTGGGCCAAGTGTATTGGTTACCTGACCGGGAGCCGCTGAATTTTCTGCCAGCTGTATAGCTCTCTTTACTCCATAACAAAAACCCAGGTTGTCTGCAAGGATTACTTCCATAACATATCACCTTGTATGCTGATTATTATTATTTACCCAACATACCCATACAGTATATCATTATTTTTCAAGCTTGGCTATTCATTTTTATTAAATTATCGATTTTCTCCATAATTTTTTTAGAAAAATCTGCCAAAGCTTCTTTATCGTTGTGTTTTCCTTCAAAATACATTGGCTCTCCATAAATAATTTGGAGTTGTGGTAAAAATCCTCCATTTTGAAGGATTTTGTTGGTACCAATAATGGCAGTTGGCACTACGGGAACCTTTCCCATGGCCGCCAAAAGGGCTACGCCGGACTCAGCCTTATGAGTCTTGCCATCCTTACTGCGGGTTCCCTCCGGGAACACGCCCAAACAAAGGCCCTGCTTTAAAATTCCCAATGCAGTCTTTATAGCGCCCCTGTCAGCGGCACCGCGCTTTACCGGAAAAGCGTACAAGCTGCTGATTATTGCCCCGGCAATGGCTGGTTTAAACAGTTCTTCCTTGGCCATATAGGCAACTGGCCGTGGCATATAGGTTCCCACAATTGGAGGATCCCAGTTGCTGAGATGATTGGCAGCCATAATCATCCCCCCCTCCATAGGGACATTTTCCTTGCCCTGAACCTTCGGACGGAACAATATACCGAACAATATCTGAAATATAACCTTTAAAACACTGTAAAACATCTAATCACCTGCATCTATCCAGAATAGCCTGAACTACTTCCTCAATGCTCATATCACTTGTATCTAGAAGCTCTGCATCCTCCGCCTGAACCAATGGAGAAATCTCACGCTCGCTGTCAGCCTTGTCGCGGGCAGCAATTTCATCCTGGAGCTTTTTCAGATCCACATCATAGCCCTTGGCCTTCATTTCTTTATAGCGACGGTCAGCACGCTCCTCAATGGAGGCTGTAAGGAAAATCTTAATATCAGCATTTGGCAGAACATTGGTGGCAATATCACGGCCATCCATAATAACGGAGCCCTGGGTAGCCATCTGACGCTGCAAATCAGTAAGTCTTTCCCGTACAGGACCAAGGGCAGCCACCTGTGAAACGATGCTGGTAACCTCAGGAGTACGAATTGCAGATGTTACCTCAGTGCCATCAACCAAAACCTTGGTTTTGCCCTCTTTATAGTCGAGAACAATATCAATATTCTTTACCACTTCATTGATCAGATCATCAGTTACGACCTTTCCCTGCTGAAGTGTCTTCCATGCCACAGCTCTGTACATAGCGCCAGTATCGATATATGTAAATCCAAGCTCCTTTGCTGCCATCTGGGCAACAGTGCTTTTGCCTGCTCCTGCAGGGCCGTCAATTGCAACTACTAATTTTTTCATTTGCGATTACCTCTTTTTATACTATTTTGTTAATCTATCCAGTTCTTCATAGAAATTAGGATAGGAAATATCCACACAATCAGGATTCTGAATCTCTACGCCTGCCCCGGCAATGCCCAACACTGCCAAACACATGGCCATACGGTGATCATCGTAACTGAAGCATTCTGCCATTTTAGGAGTGCTACCCCCATGAATAATCATGCCGTCTTCCTTGCCTTCAATATTGCCCCCCAGCTTGGTGAACTGGTCACAAATAGCCTCCAGTCGGTCCGTTTCCTTGACCCGAAGCTCCCCGGCACCAGTAATAACTGTATCACCATCAGCAAACATGGCTGCCACAGCAATAATAGGAATCTCATCCACTAAGCGGGGAATAATGTCTGCTCCAAAGCTGGTTCCATGGAGTTTGGCGTATTTCACCAAAATATCTGCCACCAGCTCACCGCCGCTCTTGCGCTGATTCTTAATAGTAAGATCAGCCCCCATAGACTTCAGTACATCAATAATACCAGTTCTGGTTTCATTAATGCCCACATTTTTCAGCAGAAGCTCACTGCCCGGAATAATAGAGGCTGCCACCAGCCAAAATGCTGCGGAGCTAATATCACCCGGCACCACCAGTTCCTTAGGAGCCACCATTTTTTCTGGTGCCTTTATGGTAATGCTGGTGCCATAGTACTTCAGCTTTACGCCAAAGGCCTCCAGCATAAGCTCTGTATGATTTCTGGAAGGGTATGGCTCCACCACCGTGGTTTCTCCCTCCGCAAAAAGTCCTGCCAACAGCATAGCCGATTTCACTTGGGCGCTGGCCACAGGCATATCGTATTTATACCCCTTCAGTTTCCCATCCACGGGAATGATGGTGATAGGCAGCTTTGTATTATCAGCCCTGCCAACTATATGGGCCCCCATCTGACTAAGCGGTTTAATAACCCGCCCCATAGGGCGCTTATGTAACGAAGCATCACCAGTAAATACAGACACGAATTTTTGAGGTGCCAGCATGCCCATCATCAGACGAAGTGTGGTACCAGAATTTCCCGCATCCAGAATAGTGGCTGGTTCCTTTAAGCCATGAAGCCCATTTCCCTCCACCACAAGCTCTGTATCGCTTAAAATATCCACCTTGGCTCCCAAGGCCCGCATAACTCCAACAGTAGACAGACAGTCCGCCGAAGGCAGGAAATTTGTAATGTGCACAGGAGTATTTCCCAAAGCGGAAAACATTACACTTCTGTGGGAAACTGACTTGTCCCCCGGAATTATAACTTCGCCCCGTAAAGCCTTTAAGGTTTTATTTATAACTCGATTTCCCACTTTCTACTCCTCCTTGTCATTCCATACGGACCAGTTGCCTGCCGCTGCCCCCATGGAGAAGGCCGCCTGAAGATTATATCCTCCGGTGTAGGCATCCACATCCACTACCTCCCCGGCAAAATACAGATTCTTTATCAGCTTGGATTCCATGGTCTTTGGATTAATTTCCTTTACATCAACCCCCCCAGCAGTAACAATTGCCTCCGCAATTGGTCTTGTCTGGGTTACGGTTACCAGCAGTCCCTTTAGTACATTTACCAGACGATGACGCTCCTCCTTAGTGATGGAATTCACCATTCTGTCCGGCTCAATATACGCTCCGTCAAGAACTGGTGGGATTAGTCTTCCCGGCAGTAAATCCTTAAGGGCATTTTTCATTTCCTTGCGCTGGTATTTTTCAAAGTCCCTTAAAACTCTGGCATCCAACTGTTCAAAGGAAAGAGCCGGCTTCAGGTCTATCATCAGTTCCACGAAGTTGCCCTCCTCCAAAAGCTGGGCTGTTCTACGGCTAAGAGACAGAATAATGGGACCACTTACACCGAAATGAGTAAAGAGCATCTCCCCAAACATATCCGTAATCTTCTTTTCATCGGCAAAAAGGGTAACCCGCACATTTTTAAGGGAAAGGCCCTGCAGTTCCTTCACCCATTCCTCCTCCAGCTCCAATGGAACCAGTGCTGGAAGGGGTGTTACCACCTTATGGCCGATTTTATCTGCCATTTTATAGCCATCCCCCGTGGAACCAGTACCAGGATAGGATAATCCTCCAGTGGCTATAATAACTGCCTCAGCCTCAAAGACCTGATTATCCTCAGTTTTTACACCGACAGCTTTATTATCTCTTACCAGTATTTCCGAAACCTTCACATCAGTATACAGCTTAACGCCCAATTCATGAAGCTGAAGCACCATGGCATCCACCACATCTGCTGCCTTGTCGCTTACTGGGAAAACCCTGCCTCCCCGCTCTACCTTGGTAGGCACCTCAAGACCATTGAAGAAATACTGTACATCCTCGTTGTCAAAGGCACGGATACAACTATTCAAAAACTTGCCGTTTCCCGGAATATTTTTTATCAGCTCGGGAATTTCCGCTGAATTTGTTATATTGCAACGGCCCTTGCCAGTAATAAGCATCTTTTTGCCGGCCCGCTTCATTTTTTCCAGCAATACTACGCTGGCACCATTTTCCGCCGCCTTAATGGCCGCCATCATACCAGCAGGACCAGCTCCCACCACAACAATTTTATCCATTATTTGCACCTTGCTTTCCCGCAATATGCTTGAGCATCGATAGCTCATCGGTGGTAAGCTCACGATACTTTCCCCGGCTGACTCCATCCAAAGTGAGACCAGCGAAGGCTATGCGTTTCAGGGCTGTCACCTCGTGGCCAATAGCGCTGAACATGCGTCTTACCTGGCGGTTGCGCCCCTCGTGAATTACCACCTTCACCTTGGACCAGCTGCCCTTTTCATTATATTCCACCAGCTTGGCCTCTGCAGGAGCTGTCATACCATCCTCCAGCTTTATTCCACTGCGGAATTTCTGGAGCTTCTCCGGGGTAACCATGCCCCTTACTCGGGCAAGATATGTCTTCTTAACCTCATAACGGGGATGCAAAAGACCGTTCATCAGCTCACCATCATTTGTTAACAGCAGCAGACCTTCTGTATCGTAGTCCAGTCGCCCAATGGGATAGATGTATTCGCGAACATCCTCCAAAAGCTCCACCACAGTTTTTCTGCCTCTGTCATCCTTAACGGTACTGAGATACCCTTTTGGTTTGTTCAATAAAAAATACAGCTTGGCCTTTTCCTTACCAATGACCACGCCGTCTATAGCTATTTCATCAGTCTCCTCAGCCTGAATACCCAGCTCTGTTACCACCCGACCATTGAGACTGACCCTGCCTTCTTTAATCAGCCGCTCTGCCTCGCGACGGGATGCCGCCCCGGCCCGGCTGATGAGTTTTTGTATCCGTTCCATCTATAGACACTCCTTCTTTATGATTAAAGCATAAAGGCCAGATACTGTCTAGTTTTAAATTATTGCATGATACGAAAATCCCTCCCCATAAACTTCCGTACTTTATTATTATTAAGAAAATTGATATAATAAGTCGGTATGCAAAAAATATTGCGTTATAAAGAAGTTTTTTACATAAAGGAGAGCATAAGATGATTTTAAACCGTAAATCAGTGGAATTACTGGCCCCTGCAGGCAACTGGGATGCCCTGGTTGCTGCTGTTGAAGCTGGTGCCGACGCTGTTTATCTTGGTGGTAAGCATTTTAACATGCGTATGCACCGCAATAAGGAAACTAATTTTGACGATGAGATGCTGAAAAAGGCCATCGAATACACCCACGCTCATGGTGTTTGTCTCTACATCACCCTTAACAACCTTATCAGTGATGATGAAATTGAGCCTTTGAAGCAGTATCTTGCTTATCTGAATGAAATCCGCCCAGATGCAATTCTGGTTCAGGACTTCGCTGTTTTGGAAATTGCCAAGGAAATGGGTATCACCATTCCTTTCCATACCTCTGTTATGATGAACACCCATAACGAGCACGCCATCAAAAAGCTGAAGGAATATGGTATCACCCGTATCGTTGTTGGCCGTGAGATGACCCTTTCCGAAATGTCCCTTTTCAAGGAGAGAACCGGCCTCGAAATTGAATACTTCATGCATGGTGATATGTGTATTGCCGAAAGTGGCCAGTGCATTCATTCCGGCGTTCTCTTTGGCCAGAGCGGTAACCGTGGCCGTTGTCTGAAGCCTTGCCGTTGGGCCTACAAGCTCATTGATGAGGAAACTGGTGAAATTCTCGATACAGATGACCAGCACGACTACAAGCTGGCTCTTAAGGATATGTGCATGTACAGAAACATCCCTGAGCTCATTCAGGCTGGTGTTTTCTCTTTCAAAATTGAGGGACGCATGCGCCCTGCTGATTTCGTACGCCGCATTGTGGCTACCTACAGAAAAGCTATTGATGCCTATATTGAGGATCCATATGGATACCAGGTTGATGAAGAAGGCTGGCAGGATCTTTATAAGAACCGCGCCCGTGATTTTACCACTACTTTTGCTCTTGGACAGCCTGATGCCAGTGATATTGGCTTTGATGGCTCCCGCGAGCCTCGCTTCTTCAGTGATGCTGTAGAAGAGGCCGGCTTCCAGGATGAAATTTTAAAGGCTGAGCCTTCCATCAATAAGGAAAATAATGGTAAGCGTCAGCTGGCAGTTCAAGTTGCCGACATTGCTTCCGTAGAAGCTGCCTGCTCCAATGGTGCGGACATCGTTTACTTATCCGGTGAAGCATACAAACCGAAGAAGCCTTGGTCACTAAAAAATGTGGAAAAGGCCATTGAAATCGGCAAAAAATATAACACCAAAGTCGTTATCGGTACCCCTCGTACCACCATGCGCCGTGAGTGTGGCGAGCTGGAGCAGTATTTAAAGGCTGTAAATGAGCTGAAACCAGCCGGTGTATTAGTAAGCAATTTGGGGTCTCTGAAGCTGGCCCAGGAATGTACCGACCTTCCTGTACAGGCGGATTTCTCCTTTAATCTCTTTAACCATAAGGCCGCCAGCTTTATGAAGAAGAACGGCATCTCCATGGGTACTGCTTCCCTTGAGCTTTCCTTCGCCCAGGTGAAGAACCTTGTGGAGCAGTCTGAGCTTCCTATTGAGATTATCGTTCATGGCTCCTATGAGTCCATGATCTGCGACCATAATTTTGCAGCCATGATTCTTCCATATAAACATTTGATCAACCCTGAGTTTGTAAATCGTCATTACGCACTTAAGGATACTGCAGGCGGTGTGCATCCGCTTCGTATGGACCAGTTTGGCCGTAACCACATCCTCTTTACAAAGGATCTGTGCTACTACCCATATCTGGAAAAATTCAACGGCGTAGCAGCCTTCCGCATTGAGGCAAAGGACTATGAGCCAGAGCTGGTGGCAGAGCTGACCCGTACCTACCGTACTGCGTTAGATAATCTGGATGCTGGAAAGCCTTCCTTTGATGAAGCTGCCTTCAAGAAGCTTCAGGAGTCCGGCCCAAGAAAGCTGGGTATTGGTGTGTATCGTTTCCGCCAGTCCCAGGATTCACTCTAATCGACCTCATCCGAGCGCTACGCGCCCACCTTCCCCAGAGGGGAAGGCTTTCAATTCCTAAATATTTTTAATTTATAGGAGGTATTGATAATGTCATTGGAAAAGCCTATTGGTCCTGAGGCCATTCTGGAAAAGAAGAAGAAATACATCATGCCTTGTCTGGCTCACTTCTACAAGGAGCCACGCCAGTTTGTAAAGGGTGATATGCAGTTCCTGTATGACAGTGAAGGCCGCAAATACCTTGATATGTTTGCCGGCGTTTCCGTTATGAACTGCGGTCACTGCAATTCTGAAATCGCTGAAAATGTAGTTAAGCAGGTTCAGTCCCTGCAGCATGTCTGCAATATTTACCTCACTGAAAATTTCGTAAATCTGGCAGAAAAGCTGGCTGAGGTTACTCCTGGTGACTTGCAGAAAACCTTCTTCTGCTCCACCGGCACCGAGGCCAACGAGGGCGCCATGCTGCTGGCTTCCATCTATACAGGCAACGACGAATTTATCAGTTTGAGAAACGGTCTTCACGGCCGTACCAAGCTCACCATGAGCGTTACTGGTATTCAGATGTGGCGTACTGACCCTCATCCATGTGGCGGTATCCACTTTGCTCCAAATGCTTATTGCTATCGCTGCCCACTGGGAAAGAAATATCCTGAATGTGATCTGGCCTGTGCCAATGCCGTTGAGGATCTGATTAAATATTCCACCAGTGGTCACCCGGCAGCTCTTATTGCTGAGCCGATTCAGGGCAATGCTGGTATTGTAACACCTCCAAAGGGATACTTTAAGCGCGTAAAGGAAATTCTGGAGAAGTACAATGCCCTCCTGATTATTGATGAGGTTCAGACTGGCTTCGCCCGTACTGGTAAAATGTTTGCCATTGAAAACTTCGATGTGGTGCCTGACATTATGACCATGGCCAAGGCTCTGGGGAATGGTGCTCCAATTTCTGCATTTACTGCATCTGCCAAGATTGCAGATACCTATACCAAGCCAGGTGCCTCCACTCTGGGTGGCAACCCTGTATCCTCCATCGCCGGCCTTAGCGTTATTAACTACATTCAGAAGCATAACCTTATGCAGAATGCCCAGGAGCGCGGTCAGCAGCTCTATGATGGTTTGGTTGAGCTTCAGAAGAAGCACCCTATTATCGGTGACATTCGTGGTTTGGGTCTCATGCGTGGTGCTGAATTTGTCCATGCAGACAAGAGCCCTGCTCCTGATGAGCTGGATATGGTTCTGGAGGAAATGAAGAACCGCGGCTTTATCATCGGCAAGAACGGTATTGAGCGCAATGTAATGGCATTCCAGCCACCATTGGTAGTTACCGAGGAAGACATCAACAATGTTCTCAATACTTTGGATGATGTCTTGACCGAGCTGATTAAGTAAACAGTAGAACAATTAAATTAGACACACAAAAAGCCCAGCCAAGAAGGATTTTGCTCCTTCCTGGCTGGGCTTTTAGTGTTTCATAATATTATTTAATTTTAAATCACCGTTACACAGTTTTTGCCGCCCTGATTCTTGGATTTGTACATGGCCGCATCCACTCTTTGGAACAGGGACAACAAGGTATCATCCTTTCGGGCAGAGGTGATACCAATACTTACAGTAAGCTTATTTACATTAAAGGTTGATGCCAGTCCAATAATCTTATTTCTTATACGCTCTGCCACATTCTCCGCAACATGCTCATCTGAATTATTGAACACGATAATGAATTCATCGCCCCCCCAACGACCGGCTTTATCCACGGACCTTATATTCTGACGGATAAGATCCGCCACGCTCTTTAATACCTCATCCCCGGTATCGTGGCCCAAAGTATCATTTACATACTTAAAATTATCAAGGTCAAGCATCATAACAGTCAGATGCTTATTGCTCAGCTGGCTGTCATAAAGGGAATTAGCCATCTCAGACTCCAGTTCTCCCCTATTAAGAAGATTGGTAAGGAAATCGATTTTCGCAATATCCTGAAGGCGCCTGTTGCTTTCCTCCAACTCACCGGAAACAGCCTGTACAAAATGCATCATGTAGCTGAGAACACTATTTTGATGTTCCAGACGAATTGGCTGCAATATTTCATCGTACTGTCTATTAGCCACGCTGTCTCCTTCCCTAACACCAATTATGGAAAGACACATATTGTTAAGGTAAATATCCCCATCCTTGGTCCGTATGTATTCACCCATGGCATAAATACCCGTAGATGGGGCCGATTTGCGGCAAGCCTCCAGCTCCTGATTTACATCCTTATGAAGAAGCACATTTCGCGCCCAACAGCTAACAGCAAAAACTCCCTGCGGATTGAAGCTAATCATATCCATTTGAAGGTTACGGGCCTCCTGAATAATAATGGCAGGATCACCATAACAAAGGCGCACTCTGTCCCCCACCTCAAAATCAGCACCATAGCTGGCACTGCCGTCCCTATCAAGAAATCTTGGCAGACGGGATAAGGAAGTACCCTTTCTTATAATGGAAAATGGGAACACCACAGACTCATTTAAAAAATCCTCATTCCAGCTGGTAATACCCAAATATTTTTCGTAAATTGTCCTTACGGGCACATCATCAATTTCGCAAATTGTGTGAGGATTGCTGAGACGGGTAACAGTCATAATCTTTCCCAATGGGCGCCAACCGCTGCCATATCCCACATTAACATTAAGCGATTGACCTTTGAAAGCTACCATCACATGACCACGATAAATAACATCATCCCCGGTGAAGACAAAGCCTTGCCCTGCCGGTGTGGTACCATCATCCACCACACCTCCGAAGAATACAATATCAGGGGGCATTTTTGAGAGCTCCTTAAAAAATGGCATAGCATTAATGGCATAGCCGGAAGTAAGCATCTCCACTGCCGCCAAATTCTTCATCTTTGTGAGCCGCTGCAGAGTCTCTACACCTATTTCATGACTGTTGGCATCATCCCAAAATATCGGAAAAACCTCTACCTCGCTTTTCTCGAAAACAGAAAAGGTCAAGGATATACCATAGTAATTAATAACTCCCGCAGTAATGTTTGCTGAAGCTGTACCACCCACTATTTTGGCATCTGGCAATTTTTCCCGAACCTTGCCAATCAAATCAGGAACCTCATCCTTAAGGTCAATGCTCAAAAAAATAGTAACCAGCACACAGGAATAGGACCCCATGTCAGCCAACTGACTGGAAAACTCATCCACTTTATTGAAAAATGACTTTACATCTTCGCATAAATAAGGAATTTGCTTCATAAAGTTCACCCCAAAATTAGACTATGTCTCCATTGACAAAATTATACCATAATATATAAGTTTCCTGCGAGGAAAGAATTTGTTATTTTTAAAAGAAAATTTTACTTTAAGAAAAAATAAAATAATCAGCACTTTTGTTTGCAGAACACTTGCAATCGAACATATATATGATATACTATAGGTACAGAATTATTATGTAAGGAGTGTGACTAATGGGACGAAAACGCTGTGCCGATGAGCGCATGAGCCAAATCTACAAGTACATCAAGGAGTTTCTTTTATCAAAGGGTTATCCACCTTCTGTCCGCGAGATTGGAAAGGCTGTTGGACTGAAATCCTCCTCCACTGTACACGGATATCTCAATCAGTTGGAGGATGCAGGTCTTATCCGCCGTGATCCTACCAAGCCTCGTGCTATTGATCTTTTGGAGGACAAGCCTTGGGAGCGTACTGTCAATGTACCATTGGTGGGTGCAGTTACTGCCGGTACTCCTATTCTGGCTCAGGAAAATATTGAGGAAGTATTTGCTTTCCCACAGAATCTCCTTGGCACTACCTCCGAAACCTTTATGTTGAAGGTTGATGGTGAAAGCATGATTAACGCCGGTATCTATGACGGCGATTATATCATGGTAAAACAGCAGAACACCGCCAACAACAGTGATATCGTGGTGGCATTGGTAAATGGAGAGGCCGCCACTGTAAAACGCTTCTTCAAGGAAAAGGATTGCATCCGTCTCCAGCCGGAAAATGACTCCATGGAGCCATTCTTCGAGAAGAATGTAACTATTTTAGGAAAAGTAATTGGCATCTACCGCCAGATGTAATTTCTCATACCACGCAAATAAACAAAGAGAGCAACCCGCGGGTTGCTCTCTATTTTTTATTTCTTCAGATCCTCTATAGCCTGGGCTGCTCCCATAATGCCAATCACGGCATGCTCGAAGGTGACGCCTCCCTGCATGTATACATTATATGGGGCACGCATTGGGCCATCAGCACTGAGCTCAATGGATGCGCCCTGTACGAAGGTACCTGCCGCCATAATAATCTGGTCCTCATAGCCTGGCATATCCCATGGCTCAGGAGCAGCAAAGGAATCCACTGGGGAATACTTCTGAATACCGCCACAGAAGGCAATGAGATTTTCCGGTGTATCCAGCTGTACAGCCTGAATAATATCCCCACGCACATCAGTAGGCAATGGCAGAGTTTTATATCCTAATTTGCTGAACATGCCTGCTGCAAAGACTGCACCCTTAATGGCCTGGGCCACCACATGGGGAGCCATAAAGAAGCCCTGGAATATCATGCGGTTATTTGCCAGAGATGCTCCCAGCTCATCACCCATACCAGGGGAAGTCATTCTATAGGAAGCCAGCTCCACCAGCTCATCCTTACCGCAGATATAACCACCGGTGAGAGCAATACCACCGCCAGGATTCTTGATAAGGGAGCCCGCCATAATATCAGCTCCCACCTGTACAGGCTCTCTGGTATCCACAAATTCACCGTAGCAGTTATCAACGAAGCACACACAATCAGGCTTAATACGATGCACCTCAGCACAAACGGCCTCAATATCATCAATGCTCAGTGGATCACGCATGGAATAACCGCGGGAGCGCTGAATAAGCACCATCTTGGTATCAGGAGTCAGCTTACTCTCAATGCCGGCCATATCCACCTTGCCATCCACCATATCAAGCTCATCATACTTAATTCCAAATTCCTTTAGGGAGCCCTTGCTTTCGGAAGCATATCCAATTACAGTCTGCATGGTATCATATGGAGCTCCGGTAATGGACAACAGCTTATCCCCCGGGCGAAGAATACCAAAGAGTACAGTAGCCAAAGTGTGGGTACCGGAAACAAACTGGGTACGAACCAATGCCCTTTCTGCCCCAAATACCTTGGCAAAGAGCTCGTCTGCTTTCATGCGGCCCACATCACTGTATGCATAGCCAGAAGTGGTGTTAAAATGGGATTCCCCCACTTGGCACTCACGCATAGCATCCAAAACCTTCAATGTATTGGCCTCAGCAATAGCGTCAATGTGCTCAAACATAGGCTGACTCTCTGCCAGCACCTGCTTCTTTAATTCAATTAATTTTTCAGAAAATGCCATTAGATATAATTACTCCCTAAATCAAATTTCATATTGTTTATATGTTTCGGCATCGGTTACAGGAAGCTCTACCTCCAGTACCGTACCCTTTTCATCATAATCGGTTGAGATAACATTGCCATCCTCATGGAGACGGGTAATCACACTGCCTTCCGTATATGGAATACACAATTTCATAACCACCTTCCCCTGATTAAAGAAGGAGGCCAGCTTTTCCCTGAGTTTTTGCAGATCCTCTGGATTTTTGGCAGAAATAACCACGCCTTCACGGCCCTGCAGCATCCGCTGGGCATCAAAATCAGTGCCACCATGTTCCATTAGCCTGTCAGCCTTGTTAAACACGAAAATGGCAGGCTTTTCCTTTGCCCCGATTTCATCCAGCACCTTAACAACTGCCTTTATTTGCAGCTCATAGTTAGGATCGCTGGCATCCACCACATGAACCAGCAGATCTGCCTCAGTGGTTTCCTCCAGTGTGGCCTGAAAGGCGCTTACCAGAGTATGGGGCAGTTTTTGAATAAAGCCTACAGTATCAGTAAGAAGAATCTGAAGCTTTTCATCCAGATCTACCAGACGAGTAGTTGGATCAAGGGTGGCAAAGAGCTTATCCTCTGCCAAAACATCAGAATCAGACAAAGCATTAAGAATAGTAGACTTGCCGGCATTAGTATAGCCCACCAATGCCGCAGAAGCCAGTCTTGACTGCTTGCGCTGATTACGGTGCAGCTTACGCTGATTTTTCAGCTTTTTAAGCTGTTCCTCCAAATCGTGGATTCGACCATGAATGCGCCGGCGGTCCATTTCCAGTTTTGTTTCACCTGGACCACGGGTACCTATACCGCCGCCCAGTCTGGACATAACCAGGCCCTGTCCGCCCAAACGGGGCAGATTGTACTTCAGCTGTGCCAGCTCGACCTGTAATTTACCGGCACTTGAACGGGCCCGCTGGGCAAAAATATCCAATATAAGAGCTGTCCTGTCCACCACCCGAAGGCCTGTACTAAGCTCCAGATTTCTCTGCTGAGACGGAGATATTTCGTCATCGATTACCAGCAGGTCCGCCTCCACATTCTGGGCCAGCATGGCGATTTCCTCCACCTTGCCCTTTCCAAGAAAATAGGCATTATCCGGCTTGTCCTTGTTCTGGATAACCTCACCCACTATTTCTGCCCCAGCAGTTTCCACTAAGCCACGAAGCTCCGCCAAGGAGTCCTCCACCTGCCAGTCATCCCTGCGGGAGCTGAAGGCTACACCAGCCAAAATAGCCTTTTCTGTATGTTCCTCCGTGTCCTTAAGGCGATTCTTCCCCAGTGCATTATTTACCAGCACAATAAGCTGAACCAAATCAATATTGTTCAGCTCCTTCAATGGCAGCTCCTTGGTACCACTTACCACATAGCCCCCATCCTCAGTCAACTCACCATTAAGAAAGGCCAGACTGCCATATATTTTATTATCCTTTTTGAGGCCAATTGCCACCATACAGTCAAACCGCATACTCCTGAGGGATGACAAATCCGGTGCTGACAGTCTTGTATCCGCACTGGGATGGGTATGGACACAGCGAATACCAGAAAGGCGTATGGTACTCCTCTGCTTAATATCCGGTAGCTCCACTGTGGCATCATCACCAACAGAAACCTGTACCACTGTTCCCTTGCGATTAATGTACACTGCCACCTCGCGTCCCAAGATTCCCGTAAGCTCCAGCATTTTTTCAGCTGCCTCACGGGTAATAATCTGGCCCTGGGGAATTTCCAGTTCATAAAGGGACTCCAGCTCCTGAATAACCCCTGATTTTATGTTGTCCAGCTTACCATTTACAACCATAAATCACCTTAAAAATCATCTGTTAATGATATTTTGGATATTTTTCAGGGTAATGGACATAGAGCCGTCCTCCTCCTTGAAAAATTCCACAAAATCCGTATTCTCAAAATAATCGGTAGGAATAGTAATCTCAATACCTGTATCCGTACTGAGCTTGTGCTTCTTCATCTTTTTGAGAGTAGCCTCCTGATTTACCTCAACAGGCTCAGCAAAGCCGGCAGTCTCAATAGCATGATTATAGTCCGCCGCCATGGAAGGATTGTCTTGGAAAACCTCACGGCCAACAGCCACAGGATCCAGTACAGCTTCCTTTTCCATATTTTCAGCAATAAAGTTCTTTACGGCAGTAACTGCCGCTACCTCATCCTGGCAATAGGCTTCAGTGACCTTCTTCACTGCCTTGTTAATTTCCTTTATGGTTTCAGCAGGAGACGGGGTCTGGGCACATTCCAGAAACAGCTCGGGAATAAGATAAATACTATTGCCGTCCACATTGTACTTACGGGACTTGGAAAGTATCTCCATGGTCTCACAATTAATAAATACAAACTCGTCAATTTTCTGGGTAAGGCCCGGAAGAATTGCGTAATTATTAACCAGCTCAGTGGACACCTTGCCATTTTCATCCACATTAATCTGGTGAACATATCCCTGATGGTTGTTGCACTTGAAAATAACAACATATCTGGTTTCATCTATGCGGGCATCGCAGATAAGCAAATCCGTGGAAGCCACTGCCTCAGCCGTGGTCAATACCTTGTATAATGCTCCTGCCAGCTGACGGGAAAAATCCACAAATTCCATTTCCCCACCAATATATCCATCCAACATTACCTTAAATTCGCTGTTCCCATAGAAGCTGCCCTTCTTGGCATCCTGGCTGGAAATTGTCTTTTCCACATGCTTAATGAGGAATTCTGCCGTAGGTTCATTCATTTCCAGCAGCTCATCAGAGAATACCTCATTGGATTCATTTACATCTAAAATATGAAGAATAGCTTTTTCAATAACTACCATATTGTCACCTCAAAAAAGAAGCTGCTGTATTTCACAGCAGCACCAAAATAGCTATATTATTTTATCACGCCGGACATTTATAAGCAACTTTTAAAAGATGTGAAAAACTAAATGAAATAAGCCCTTAAAGTCATTGACAAACTCTCCATAAGGTATATAATAGGTTCTAAATTACATAACCTATAAATTTAGTAGGCGATATAGGAGGGGTTTTATATGAATATTTCGCCAATCAATCAACAAAGATGGACTGCACGGGAAATGTGTCTGGTGGCAGTTATGTCATCGGTGGTGTTTTTAGCCACATTTGTACCAAAGATTCCTATTCCACTTGGCTATGCCCACTTAGGTGATGCCGCCATTTTTCTGATAGTATTACTTGCAGGACGCCGTCAGGGAATCTGGGCAGGCTGTATTGGTTCTGCCTTTGCTGATTTATTGGGAGGCTTTCCTTTATGGATTGGACCTACCATCCTGATAAAATTCCTTATGGCCTTATCCTTCGCTCTCATTGTGGAAAAGGTGGACGAAGAAAAGGTGCTTAAATCCACCCGCACATTCATGGCTCTTATAATTGCTACCCTCATAATGACAGCTGGATACACCATATTCGGAGCTATTTTATATGACAGCTTAGAGGCAGGTCTTGCTTCAGCCCCAGGTCTTCTCATAAAATCTGCAGTAAATATAGTAGTCTTCTATCTGGCCGCAGTGCTGTTAAAGGACAAAGTAGCTCTAAACAGATAATCTATATAAAACAAAAAGCAGAGTCCAAAAGACTCTGCTCAGGCCGTAGACATACAGTCCTTCTAGTTATCCACTAATTAGGTAGGACTGTATTTTTTATGCGTATTTTTGTTGCCAGATAGGAATTATTCTTAATTTCCAGGACAAGTTTTGTAATAAA
>Ga0129306_1000237_pt1 | contig 96643 bp, 66 predicted proteins | sample P827metagenome_FD_94438 | JGI IMG/M metagenome (GOLD analysis project Ga0129306, IMG submission 94438) | Capybara group fecal microbial communities from Wisconsin, USA - P827 metagenome | ecosystem: Host-associated > Mammals > Digestive system > Large intestine > Fecal | place: USA: Wisconsin...
GGCTTTTTCTTATATCACTTATGTTTACAAGTCCTTCATTTTCGATGACAGATATTTTTCCCTGTTCTGAATTATCTATTTCGGCTATGGATGGAGAACTGCCACTTCCATAAATATAAAATTCCTTGCCGTTTATTTGTACTTTGTATGCGCTGATATAGTACAGAAGAGGTGTCTGAACCCACACAAGTTCTCCAAACGAAGTAGAGACAACATCACCTTTTTGCTCCTGTTCATTTTCAACGCGCAGGTATGCATCGTAGCTTGCATAGGTCTCAATGAGGATTCTAGAGTTAGCTGTATCAATAGTAACGAGAACATTCGGCGTTTTTTTAAGCGTATAAAATCCGCTTGTAATTTTTGGCGCAGTCGGAGCTTCCATCGGCTTTTTGGGTGTAGAATCAGGAGTTAGAGGGCTTACAACAGTTTCGTTCTCGTTTTGACATCCTGCAAAGCAAAGTGTAAGTGCCAAAACCCCAAAAACTAAAATAATTCTCATTTTTTTCATAGTTAATTCCTCCTCGGAGTTCTTATTTTGAAGTCCGATATTGATTTGTTAGTCAAACTCAATTGTCTTATCAAATGAATTTGTTAGATAGTCCTATGCTTTTTAATCTAATTAATTGGAATGTCATAGGCAGCAGGACTAATTGTCCATACGTTCGATGCAGTTTCATTCCAGTGCCAGCTTGCCCCATATTTGGGTATTACATCGACATGAAAGGTTACTTTTGGAAGATCAGAACCATCTTCCTTGAAATCACCCGGGATATACCAGAGCCATGTAGAGTTGACATCTTGTGTGCCTTCACAAACTAAGGGAGCCCTTGAAAATCCTTTGTCTTTCCATTCGGGTAGATTTCCAACAACAATAGAACCTTCTGCAATTGCTCTGGACGGGTTTGACAGAAAATATGATTTATTTATGAAATTTACATCTTTTGAAGTCCATGTTGTGCGAGTAGAGTTACTAAATTCGACACCACCTTTAACCGTACCGCTTACATCAAAACTACTTTTAGACCCGTTTTTATAGCCTACTTTAACCTCACCTCCGATATTCCATTTATATCCATGTTCTTCTGTTTTATTCACATCGCTCAGGGATGTTTTTGGGACGGGTGAACAATCCACAGGAAATGTTACTTCCAGTAATTCTCCGGTTTTGGTTTTTACAATCGGTATAACCGTGGTTGAAACTTCCTTCATATAGAAGCCTGCAACTTGTCCGCCCTTAGTTTTACTTGTCCAGAAGTAATGAATCATATTTGCATTAGCTATACTTGTTTGCATATTTACAGCATAGTATAATCCGGATGAATTTGAATTTGTTATTAAAAACGGCGTATATGCAATAGTAATGCCGATAGATCCCTTGCCACTTATTGTGTCTTTTACACCTTTTCTTGGAATTGGTATGTTCGCTTCGAGTTGATCGACACGTGTGATAGAATAACTGCTTGCAATTTCTTGAATTTTAACTTCGGGGTCATCGCCGCTTTTAACAGCTCTTTCTATTGCAGAACGAGCCGCAACCCTAGCTTCTTTCGACTGACTTTCTTCGCAGTTTAAAATCCAATGAGCAATATCGCTAAAACGCATAATACAGACTTCCTCGTTGATTTCATTCTGCCCATTTGTCAGTAAAGCATTTTCATCTTCTACAAAAAAAGTTTCGATATCAATCTTATTAAGCTCAATGTTTCCTCCATGTTCTTCAATGTGGTTGTTATAGTCATTTATAACAGCCTCCCATTGATTTTGTGTAGAAATCGAAGATATATATATACGTGCGTTGTGGGCTGGATTATAGCCAATAAAGGCATAAGGACATAATTGTAATCTTTCTTTTACCATTTCTTCAGTCTCTTCATTCCATATGCCTTCCCAGAATTCATCATTTCTGTCATAAAGAACATCCTCAATTTCTTCATTTTCTTGAATATCATAAAGAATATAATACGCATCATCTGCAATGTTGTCGGGTAAATCTTCTAAATCATTAATTACGATTTTGTAAGATTCATTAACTGCAGAAAGATTTGTTGAAAATTCTGTATTTGGGAATATTTGTGTGATTACCTTTTTTTCCACATCAGAATAATCTCCAATCACAATTGTTTTTAACGAAACCACTGGAATTTCTTTTTTATCTTTCTGTTCCTGCTGACTCTGCGATTCCTCATTTTTACTTCCATTTTCGCATCCTGCAAAGCAGGTACAAATAAGAACCAATGCAGTCATCGCCATAAAGAATACGGCTCTTTTTCGTGTTTTCATAAGTTTCCTCCGTTATAATGATAATGCCGGGACAATTACGGCAATATTAGCATTTAATTTACCAATAGAGCCTCATTTATTGCATTAACTAAGCCAGAAATCTTTTCTGTATCGTAAAAGTTTTCTGCCCTGTTGATGTAATAATGTGGTTCAACACCTGTGTCTACATTGTAGAGAGAGCCGTTTTTAGACACACTCATGACATTCTTGCTTGAAACCCAGAAATATGTGCCGTCTGCTGCACAAGTCTTGTGAACGCAGCTTGCGCCACCGCCAGAGGTTACACCAAGAATCGTTGCACGGTCAGAAGCCTTGAGCACAGCAGGTACCATGTTTCCGCAGGAGAAACTGACAGGAGATGTAAGGCAGAAAAGATTTTTGTCCTTCACTGTATCTTTGTCATCATATGTTCCGTCGAAATTTACATCGCTCTTGTAAGTTGCAGACCATTTTGCGCCTGTAATCGGATTAGCCATATCAATACTGCATTCCCCGAGAAGCCATGAAAGTAAGAAAACAGCCGAATGACATGCACCGCCACCGTTACAGCTCATATCAAGCACGACATTTTCAATGGCAGAATTTTGCTGAATCTTTTCGTTTATTGCGTGGATCAAAGCTACCGTGTCATATTTTTTTTCAAGATTGCTTACATAACTGTTCATTTTTTCTTCATCAAAATCAGAAAGCAGCTCTGTAATCTGGCTCTTTTTTAAGTCATTAAGCGTAAATTCGTCAAAACGAACGATTGCAGTCTTTCCATCCGCTGAAACTGTATAGCATGGAACTGGGTCAATTTTATCTTGCGAATTGCTACCGATTTTTGCATTTCTTGTTAAGCCATATTTACGGTAATTTTCATAATAATGTTTCAACATAGCTGAAGTATGAGCGCCTTGGGGCACAGCATCTTTTCCAAGATAATAAGAATTTTTCTGATAATTAGAATGTCCATCTCCAAAATAGAAGTCGCATAAATCCATAAGCGTGTTTGCAAATGTGAGCGCATCAGTGCTTTTCAGGTCATCACGGATTCCGTTAATATAAAAATATGAGTCGAAGTCTGGGAAAGCCGAGATTCCATGAATTTCTTTTAACCCGTAGTTCAAATCAAGGTTCATGCACAGTTCGTTGTAACAGAATTCAGCCAGAGCCTCGCTTCTTACGCCCGGTACTGGTTCCGTGCCGTAGTATTCGTCTGCTACAGCAGGAAAGTTTTCAATCTGATATGTCGGATATAAGTTTTTTCCATTGTATATAAAGCATCCGCCAAAAACATCGTTGTAAGTCTGTAATGGAATGGCCAGATAGTATTCATCTTCATCCTTACAAATAACAATGCCTATGTCATAGTTACGCCAATCAAAGAAAAAAGGTTGACCTGCGATATTTGAGGCATCGGTTATTTTCATGTAGTCGCCTGTACTATTAACATCGGCGACATCAACATAGACGTCTGACTTTTGAAGAAACGCATCATAGTTGTCGAAATAAAACTCATGATGCAGAAGGTCAACTATGGTTTTTGTGTTTGTTTTTGAGTTTACAATCGTTACTTCCGTAGTATCGGCATCTACTTCTGAAATGGAATAATCAGGTCCCATTAAAAATTTAAGAATATTGTCGGCAAGCGGAATATACGGAATTTCTTCCATACCAGCCCTAAAACCAAGTGGTATAGAGCCTAAATTACTTAGTACATCATTCTTTAGCCCACTTGCGTATATGCTGAAATCGTGCCCATAATAGCGCATAGGGACTACATCACTAAGCATATCATTCTTTACCCCTCTGACATTGACTGTCTCTATACTAAGCTCTTCAACTATTATATCAAAAGTCGGCTTTGTAAGGCTTTCGGCATCCTTACCGTCTTTTCCGTCTTTTCCGTCTATTCCATCATGCCCCATTGAACAAGAAAGAAAAGTAGCCACAAAAAGGACTATGACCGATAGGCTTGCTAAAAATTTGATTTTCTTCATATCGTAATCTCCTTATCTGAGTAAATTATAGATGGACGTCCGCAACAAATAAGCACAAAAAAACAGAAAATTGCGCCACAAATCAGCACAATTATAAAAAAGGATGTATAATCTAAAACATGAAGGGAACTATTCTAAAAATCTATAATGAACGATTCGGAATTCCACCCACTGATTTGGTAAATGCAGGCGAGTCGAACAGAATTAACCTGCTTATTGTCAGCATGGCCTTCCTTATAATTGGAATCGGAGATTTAATTGGCATATTTTTGCTGCATCCTTCTGACTTACGGAATTATCTTGCTTATTTGCTTTATTTTGGAATCTTTACAGTTGCAGGCAGCTTTGTATTTTTATATTCAAGACTCGTAAAAAATGTATCAAATGAAAAATCATATATTCTGAAAACAATTCCAGTATATATAATCATTTACATATCGTTTATTATTGCCTGCTACAATTTCTACATTCTTAAGCAGCCATTCAACGGATTTGCTACATTTTGTCTAGCAAGTTTTATGTCTATCTTCCTGTTTTCATTCTCGCCGATTATTTTTCTTTTCGCTCTTGTAATAGAGGTTGCAGTTATGGCTCCGGGCATTTATTCAAATTTTACACTGAGTAGCCTTGCTGACTATATTCTTACTGTGATTCTTATATTCTGCATGTCGCTTTTTAAAAGGCATCTTGAAAAAAAGCAGATTTTATCGCTCAAAAAGCAGAGACAGAACCTCGAGGCAAAAACTTTCGGGAATTTCACGCTTTTATACGAAAACAATGTCATTAAATTTTCACGTACAAAATCAACCGAACTGATAGCATATCTCGTATACAAAAACGGAAGTTCGGTCAACACAAAGGAACTGATTTCCGTATTATGGGGTGACAGGGCGAATTCAAACCGGCACGGAAGCAGCCTTCGTAATCTTATCGTGGATATAAAGCACACTTTGAGCAATCTGGATATTTCTAATTTCTTTATCACGGAATACAACAATTTCCGAATCAATCCCACCGCAATAAAATGCGACTACTACGATTTCTTAAAAGGCGATAAAAATGCAATAACAAGCTTTGCGGGCGAATTCATGAATCAGTATAGCTGGCCAGAAGAAACGACGGCGTTTTTAGAAATCAGGGCAAATGCATTATATAAAGCCCATACATAAAAAATCGCTTTCAGTAAATGTGTTTATAATGCATTTGCATCCTCCTTCGCCTCATTCTTTCAACATCTTTCAAAAATCATTATACTAATTTTATGTCAAAATCAAAATCGCTCCTTTCGGCGGGGCTTTCGCTTTCTTTTTTTACGCTTTGTTCACGCATTCTGGGTCTTGTTCGCGAGATGACCAAGGCGGCTTTTCTTGGAACTTCAAAATATGCAGACGCTTTCGGAATTGCCTTTATGATTCCCAACCTTTTGCGCCGTCTTTTTGCGGAGAATGCAATTTCGGTGGCCTTTATTCCTACTTTCAAGGGCTATCTTGAAGAAAGTGAATCTGGCGAAGGCAAAAAAACTATCCGCGATTTTTTGAGCGCAACGATAACCCTCATCACTTTTTTGACGACCTGTGTCGTTCTGGCAGGAATTCTTCTCACACCGCTGATTGTGCGCATATTCCTGGACAACAACGACTCTGCCCTTCTCCACGAAACCACGATTCTCACAAGAATCATGTTTCCTTACCTTGTGGTGATTTCAATCGCGGCCTTTTTTCAGGGAGTTTTGAACGGAGTCAAGATTTTCTCTCCTTCAGGCTTCACACCGGTTCTTTTCAATTCAGTCGTAATTGCGGCGACTTACATTCTCACCCCGATTCTCACCGGCAATATCGAAGACAGCGAAGTAAAAGCTCAGATGGCTGCCCGCGCAATGTCAATCGGCGTGATTTCAGGCGGCTGCGTTCAGGCTCTTTTTCAGCTGCCCTTCGTACTCAAAACTGGCTGGCGATTCAGTTTCACAACGCTCAAAAAAGCATTTACAAACCCAGGCACCAGACGCGTAATGAAGCTTATTGTGCCCACGATTATCGGAATGGCAGCCTACCAGCTCAACGACGTGGTTTCAACGGCTCTGGCAGGCAAGGCGGGAACAGGAATCGTCTCTTCCCTGCAATATTCCCTCCGCTTACAGGAATTGATTTTGGGAATTTTCGCGGTTTCAATCGGCACGGTCATTCTGCCAGATTTGAGCGGTCTTGCCAAAAAACAAATGTGGTCTGACTTCAACGCCATGCTGATTCAGGCTTCAAAGATCATGGCGCTGATTTCAATTCCAGTCACTTTTTTCTCACTGGTCTGCGGAAAGGAAATCATTTCCCTGGTCTATAAGTCAAAGCAATTTTCAGATGAATCTGTCCGGCTCACCCTTGTGGCATTCAGAATGCACATTGCAGGACTTTTCTTTATCGCCTTAAACAGAATCATTTCACCAGCTTTTTACGCACAGGGAAACACAAAGTCCCCCACAGTGGCAGGAATTTTTGGCTTTGCAGTAAACATTGGTCTTGCCCTTGCCGTTGTCCTTCTTCACAATGACGGTACGGGAGCAGGAATCGCCCTGGCTCTTTCTGTGGCAAGTTTCGCAAACACTGTGGCTCTTTTTTTGTTTCTAAGGAAAAACAAAAATCTTAATGTCAAGGCCGTTACCAGCGGTACAATTTGTTATGCAGCAAAACTCGTGATTTTTTCAATTGCAGCCTCAATTCCGGCTTTACTGTTAAAAAATACCCTGTCGCCTTTTTTTGAGTCAAAAGGAAGGTTACTTGGCTTTGGAAGTTTAGTCGCCTTAAGCGCCCTTGCCTTTGCAATTGTCGGCATAGCACTTCTAGTAATCACGAAAGACGAAATCGTAAAAATAATTATAAGGAAAATAAAGAAATGAAAACTTACACAAAAGAAGAACTCACAAAAATCTATTCAGACCGCAAGGAAAAACTCCTTGCCTACATGACAGAAAACAACATTACGGCTGCTGTTTTTGAAGACTGCGAGGAAAGGCGGAATCCGGCGGTGCGCTATTTTACAGGCCACCCTACGGACGCGCTTTTTATCATTGCTTCAAACGGAAAGTGCGCCCTTGTGCCTTGGGATGAAAATCTTGCGAAGGAACGCTCGGTGGATGTTCAGATTCTTCCATACAATAAATATGAGCGCCGAAACACGCGGGCAGTCAAGGAAGTGCTCAAATCTTTTAAAATCAAGGGAAACCGCCTCAAGGTGGAGATTCCGCCTACGACGCCTTACCCTCTTTTCCTTCAATATGTTGACGCCCTTGACGGCTGGGATGTTCTTTGTCGTGAACACTCCACCCACGACTTTGTAGTCCAGATGAGAGCCACAAAAGATGAATACGAAATCGAGTGTACGAAAGAAGCATGCCGTGTTGGCGACTGGATTATTTCAGAAATCGAGCGAGGAATCAGGGAAAACTGGCTCCAAAAAGAAAGCGATGTCGCACTTTTGATTGAGTCGGAACTTAGAAAATGTGGCTGTGAGAGAACAGGCTTTGACACTCTGGCAGCAGGCCCTGCCCGGAGCTTTGCGATTCACGCCTTTCCCGGCTACACTAACGCTCCCTGGCCAGCCCAGGGACTTTCAATTCTAGATTTTGGCGTAGTTTACGAGGGTTACACAAGCGACACCACCTTGACTGTAGCAAAAGGCCCCCTTTCTCCAAAACAGGAAGAATTGCTTGCCCTTGTTGAAAAGGCTGCGGAAGAAGCCCTGCCCCTTTATAAGGCCGGCTCGCCAATAAAAAAAGCAGCCGAAGCTGCGGACTTGGTTTTTGCAAAGGCAAAGCGGTCTATGCCTCACACACTTGGGCACGGAATCGGCCTTGAAATTCACGAGTTTCCGCGGGTGTCCCCCAAGCAGCCTGATGATCTTTTGTTCAAAACCGGCATGATTGTCACCCTGGAACCGGGACTTTACGATCCTGAGCTGGGTGGCGTGCGGCTGGAAAATGACGTGCTCATTACCGAAGAAGGAAATGAGGTAATCACCCACTCAAAAATCATCAGAATATAAAAAAAAACGCAGATTCACATTTTTTGTAAATCTGCGCTTATCTGTGTTAATCTGAGCCTAAATCTTTCCTTCCAGACTGTCTGCCTCAGCCTTGAGGACTTGGCGAAGAGTGTCGTCTTCAAGGCTTTCCGTGAGTTCCCGCAGATTGCCCAAAACTTCCTTAACAAGTTCAATTCCGTCTTTTTCGCTGGGCTTATTCTCTGAATTTTCATGAATCAGACCCGAGCGGATAAGAGCCTTTGTAGTGGCAAAAAGACCGGGCTTGCCCGAAAGCTTGGAAATAACGTAGTCTAAAAGCAGGCGGTTGCGGCTTGTCATGAACTCGTGGCGCTGCTCTTCCGGCAAATATTCCAGCATTTCACGCAGAGTCTTGAACATTGAGAGGAATGAGCGGAACCTGTAAATTACGCTTCGGTCTTCAATTGCGGCAATAATTGAAGGAAGCATGTCTATTGCTCGGCGCAAAGTCAAGTCATCTATTTTGGGGGCTTCTGTTTCACCTGCAGTATCTTCCATAAGTTCCTCCGTTTTACGTTCTTCTGGAAGTTCTACGGCCTCGTCTTCTTCACCTGCTTCGGCAGAACTTTCTTCAAGAGCCTCGTCTGCGTCAGGTTCCTCGGATTCTTCGACCTCATCTGCCCGTTCCTGAACTTCCTCTATACTATTATTTTCCTCTGTTTCTTCAGATTCTGCAAGTTTTTCTTGTTCTTCTTCCTGCAAATAATCAGGGAAATCTTCGAGAAAGTCTTCATCTTCGGAATCAGTTTCCGAGACTGGAGCGTCTTCATCCTGTTCGGTTTCCTGAACCGGCATGGCTTCATATGGAAGTTTTTTTGCTTCTTCTGCTGCCTGAGCGGCATCTGCGGCTTGACTTGCAGCCTGCCATGCACTTTCAGCTGCGAAATTTGCTTTTTCAGCAAGTTCTGCGGCACGTTTTATCTGCTCTTCAAGCTTGTCCAGAGATTCGTCAGAAATTTCATGTTTCTGGGCACGCGGGCTTTCAAACTCAGAGCTCTCACTGTAGTGTTCGTGTGAAACTGAGTGCTGGTTAGAAGGTGCAGATTCTTCTATATATTCTGTTCCGTCGGGAAGAGGCTCAAAAGCAGGCTCAAGGGCGTCTTCTTCATCGATTGGAGCACCGTCGTCAATCAGTTCCTCAAAGTCAACCAGCGAGTCATTGCCCATTGCATTTTCATCTGTTTCAAGCAGGCTGGCAACGGAACCCACGCTGTCTGCGTCAGAGTCGGAATCAGCAAGTTTTTCCATTCCAAACTGGTCGAATTCAAAATCCTCATCATTTTCAGCAGAATCAGCCAGAATTTCACTTGCGTCAGCCTCATAGTCACTGTCTTCCTCAAACTGAGCGTCATTTTCAGCAAGGGAAATTTCACCTGAATCAGAAATCAAGTCGTCTGGAATGGCAGAATTCAAGTCGGCCGGCAGGGATTCAGAGTCTTCTGCCTCTTTTTCCCCTTCTTCCACAGGGCTTGACTGTGAATCAATTTTTCCGCCTGAGAAAATCGAATCATAGTCAATTGATGAAGGAAGCAGCCCCTCTGCATCAAGATTTGCCAGCTTTTCATCACTTCCCAAAATTCGTTCTGATGAAATTTTTGAAAGGTTGTTGTATTCGTCAGCATGGCTTGCCTTTTTGTAGAACTGCAGGGCCTTTCCAATCTGATTCTGGCGCTCATAAAGCTTTCCAAGATGAATCATAGCCATGGCATCATCAGGATTTTTCTGGATGGCGGCGTGAAGATAAGGCTCAGCCCTTTTGTCATCGCCTTTCTGAATGAAACGTTCCGCCCAGTCACGGTAAACTTCATTGTAATCTGGATTCAGTTTTTTGATGTCTGCAAAACATTCCTCGGCCTTAGTATTGTCATCTTTGGCAATGTAATACTGGCCAAGCAGGTTGATTGTCTGAATGTCGTTTTTGGTAGCATTCTGGAGTTTGAGGATTTTTTCATATGCCGTTTCAAGATTCTTTGCAGAAATTTGAATGTGGGCGGCCTGTTTCATAATCCGCAGGTCGTTAGGATTCAGTTTTTCTGCCCTTGAAATGGTCTCAACTGCCTCATCGTATTTTTCCTGACTTTCAAGTGAAGAAGCAAGACCCGTGAGCGCGTTCTTATAGTTTTCGTCAATATCAAGGGCCTTTTTGTATTGTGATTCAGCATTGTCAAAGATACTCTGGCGGTTATAGACATTTCCTTTTGCCGTCAGCATGCGCACGTCTTCAGGATAAAGGTCAAGAGCCTGGGTTACGGCATTATCGGCTTTGGCAACTCTGTTTTCCACAAGAAGCAGGTCTGCGTAGGCTTCAATCGCTTCTGTCCAGCCCGGTCTAGCCCGGAGAGCGCCCTCGTAAAAGGAAAGTGCCTTTGTATTTTCCCCAAGTTCAGCATAACTTTTTGCAATGTTGAACTGAAGGATTGGATGGTTTGCATCATATTTTAGGCCCCGGTTGTAGGCTTCGATAGCTTTGTCGTGGTTACCCTTAAATGCGTAGATTGCTCCAAGGTGATTGTTTGCAAGGACATCAGACGGGTTATCTTCAACGACTTCCTCAAAGCATTTTATGGCTTCATCGTAATTTCCCATCTGGCGGTAAGTAAAGCCCAGATTATAAGAAATTTTTGCCCTGGACTTGGGATTTGACTCGCATACAACCAGAGCCTGCTCCAGAAAGGCAACCGATTCGTCATATTTTTTCTGCCTGCGATAGATTCCGGCAACCGCAATGAGGGCGTCAACATTCTCATTGTCAGTTTTTTCAATCTGTTTAAAAATGGTCAGAGCCTGGTCGTCTTTACCGGCTTTTACGTAAAGATTTCCAAGCTGCATTTTATAGTCGATATTTTCAGGGTCTTCAAGAATCAAATTCTTATAAATTTTAGCAGCCAGGGAATAATCCCGGGCAAGAAGAGCTGATTTTGCACGCTCCAACATTGTAACTGAATCTGACATAACTTTTTTCTCCCGTCCTTTATTTTTTTGACAACCGTGAACTTGGCCGCGCAAATACTTCTTTTGAAAGCATTCCGTTAATTCTTCCGTCAATTTTTGAGTAGGCGCTCACCGCAAAATAGTAAATTCTTCCGTTATCGAGCCCCGTAAGAGTCACGCTGGTCACGTTTCCTACATTTACCGGCGAACTTCCCTGAACGGCCATGCGTCCAAGATATTCTCCGGGTCTGTTCCCGTAGTAAACGTAATATCCGCCGGCATTGTCGTCCACAGAGTGACTCCAGTTAAGGGTTACAGAACCGTCACCCGGAAGGGCCGTAATTGCAAAAGGCGGCAAAGGCTCGTTCTGCTCGTCGTATTTTATGGTGATTTCTGAAAGGCGGGGGCTTCGGCTGCCGGCACCGTCCGGCAAAAGCTCGCAGGAAATCTGGAAATAAAGCCCCTTGACTCCTTCAATTCTTTCGCCGGGAACAATTTCCTTCCATGCGGGGAAAGTGTCCGTCCAGCCGTAACAGTTGTCGCCGGAACGCACGTAAAATCTGATGTCAGTCTGAGAAGGAACATTCATCAAGGCCTCAATTTCGTTCATGACGGCAGCCTGAGAAATCAAAATCGGCTTGCTTGTGAATTTTCCGCCTGTAATCTGATATTTTTCATTTCCATTCAGGAAGATGTCTTTTTTGTCCCGGTTTGTGCAGGTTCGCAAAATCCTGAAATTGTCGATTTTGCCAACATAGTCACTGCAAAGTTCAATTCCAGCCTTTACGCCAAGAATCGGATAGCAGACAGTTCCGTATTCGTGGCCGTTTTCCGTAACATAAATCAGCGATTCTGTGCGTCCGTCCACAAGATATTCCAGAAGGCCTGTTTCCTGATCAAAAGAAACCGTATGGCGGGCCCATTTGTCAGGAACTACGTTGCTGAAGCCTCGAAGGTGAATTTCGTGCCCCGGATAAGGCACAAAAATATTGTTGAAAGTCCATTCAAGATGATTATTGAAAAAAGCCGCCATAATCATCTGATATTCGCAGTGAGTGTCATCGTTGAGGGAAGAGCGCCATGAAAAAACCGTCTCGCCGTTCTCGGAAAGCGAAGGACAGAGCCAGAATTCAATCGAGAATGAGCCGGCGTATCCGTCTTTTCCAAAAAGCGAATTTTTGTTTCCGCTGAGGATTATGCCTTTTTTGCTTCCCCGGCTCAAAGCTGCTCCCTCGCCCTTTACGGAATCGTGGGTGGGAACAAGATTGCTCGAAAGCACGGTGTAGTTTCCGCAGGAATCATAGAATCTGTCGCCGTCAAAAGTGAGCAGCAAATCAGTGTTGTAGTCGCTGGATACTGTTTTTGTGGAAAGCTCTACGGCATCGTAGCCAAACTGACCGTTTTTGGAGCCGACCACAACTCCATTCATCTCAGAAATTTCGGTCCAGCCGTTGTCTCCGCCTATGACAAGAGTTTTTGGCGTGGCAAAAGAAAAATCAGCAAGCAGCAAAGCAAAACCTGAAAGCAGCAAAAATTTTCTTGCCACGGCCAAGCCCTTCAGCCTTTCACTGACACTTTTTGAAAAATTCATTAAACTAGATACAACTTTCATTATGCTTACGACCAATAACCCCAATTACGAGAAACTTCACGAAACTGCGTTAAAGGCGCCCTCCTCAAGCGGTGTATATCTCTGGCGGAATCACGAGGAAACCGTCATTTATGTTGGCAAAGCAAAGAACCTGAAGAACAGGCTCTCCTCTTATTTTTCGGGCAACCGGGCCATCAAGACCGAGCTGCTCGTTTCAAATGCGGCATCAATCGAGTACATCACGACAAGCAATGAGTACGAGGCCTTTCTTCTTGAAAACAACTTAATCAAGAAATATTCGCCCCGCTACAACATTCAGCTCAAGGACGGCAAATCTTATCCTGTTCTCAAAATCACCCGCGAGGAATTTCCCCGCTTTTACAAGACCCGTCAGGTTCACCGCAATGACGGTGCCACATATTTTGGCCCCTATCCTGATTCAGGTGCCCTCGACACTTTCATCGACAGTCTCTACAAGGTTTACCCTGTAAGACATTGCCGAACTTTCAAAAAGCGCGAGGCTCCCTGCATGTATTATCACATCGGGCGATGTAAAGCTCCGTGCTGCAATAAAATCGATAAAGAGACCTATAATGTATATATCGATGAAATCAAGGCTCTACTTGAGGGGAAAGGCGACGAAACTGTAAACAAACTAACAGCTCAAATGAAGGAAGCCGCCGCCACACTCAATTTTGAAAAGGCAGCCAGACTCCGAGACGGATTGCGTGCCCTTACAATCATGCAGAACCAGAACATTGTCGAAGATTTTGCTGCCGAAGACCGGGACTACATTGCCCACTGGCGTGAAGGCGAGCTTGTAAGCTTTACGGTACTCAAAATCCGCGGTGGAAAGCTTTTGGGCCGTGACAATTACCGGGTTGAAAGTCTGAGCGAGGACGAGGAGCTTCTTGAGGAATTTGCCCGCGCCTACTACACTGACAAAGATTCCCTGCCGCCCAAGATTTTTATCGACGAAAAGGACAAGGCGGAGTTTCTGGAACAGTATTTGAAAGAATTGGGCGGTCCGGCTTCGCCGTCGGGTGTTCCGCCCTTCGCTAACGCTCATAGCCTGGCGGCTACTTCGGGGCTACATACCCTACCGCAAAACGGGGTCGCTCCCTACCTACCGCAAAATACATGCAAAGCAGGAAGCATTCTTGAGCGCGTGACGGAATCTTCCAGTCGCCGTAACATTGCTGCTTTGAACATGGCACGCGAGAATGCGAAAGAAGACATTATCCGCCGCGTGCGTGAGCGGGGCGACATGCCGGCTTTGAACGAGCTTAAGGATTTGCTTCATTTGCCTCGCCTTCCAGAGCGAATCGAAGGCTTTGATATTGCCCACATCGGCGGAAAATTTCCGGTGGCTTCACTCATCAGCTTCTGGAAGGGAAACCCGGACAAAAAGAATTACCGCTACTTCCGCCTCAAAACCACAAACGGCGTAATCGACGACTTTGCCTCAATGCGCGAGGCCGCCACCCGCCGTTATTCACGTCTTTCCAACGAAAATGCGGAGCTTCCCGACCTTATTCTCATCGACGGCGGCATCGGTCAGGTAAACGCCGTGGACGGAATCCTTAAAATGCTGAATCTTGAAATCCCGATTGCAGGTCTTGCCAAGCGTGACGAAGAAATCTGGCGGCCGCACGCAAGCCGTCCCATCTGCCTGCCCCGCCGAAGCGATGCCCTGCGCCTGCTTCAGCGGGTACGAGACGAAACCCACCGCTTTGCCACAAGCCGAAACCAGACTCTTCGCACAAAAGAAAACACAGTCTCGGTTTTTGCAAGCCTGCCCCACGTGGGCGACAAGCGGGAAAAGCTGCTCATAAAGGCTTTTTCTACCCTGGAAAACCTTGCCTCAGCCCAGGAAGCCCAGATTGCCCAGGCCTTAAATGTCCGCTCGGGCATAGCCGCGGAAATTCTGCTGGCTGCCCGTTCCGAGCTTGAAAAACGCAACGAAACCAAGGCTCCCAAGAAAACAATGTTTGCTGCCCAGCTTGATGCAGGCGATGCCAAAAGAGATGAATCCTATGCCTCAACTCTGGCGGATGCGGCCCTGGAATAAAAAATGCCGCGCAGGGATTGGAGCCCCGAAGTTGCCAGATTTCTGGCAATGAGCGGGAGCGAAGGGCGGAAAGCCCCTCGGCAGACAAAATTGCGCCCAAATTTATATCGGAATATGAAAAAATCCTTGTCGTTTTGACTAAAAGCGTGTTATACTGAATTTTAACTGGATTACAATATGTTTTTTTCAAGTCCGCGTGAAGCAATTGCTTTCTTTTATGTTCTGGTCGATTTATTTTGTGCCGGCGTAATGGGAATTTTGCTTTATACAACTCTGTCAGATGTTGAACGCACTAACAAAAGGTTTCACCTTCTCACTGTACTGGTCACTGTAATCATATATTGCTTTGTAGATACAATCTGGATTCTTGCATTCAGTAATGTGGTCATTCCCTGCACACAGCTTTCGCGCTACCTCTCAAACATTCTCACCTATACTGTCATGGTCTTTTGTGCCTACACAATCTGCCGTTTTTTTCTTTCAATCTGGGAATCGGTTACAAGCGGCGTTCTGCCAAAAAAAATAAGGCTGATTTTTCTTCCATTTGTTTTTTTTATTCTGCTGACAATCACAACTCCCTGGACAGGGCTTATTTTTAACATCAATTCAATCGGCGTGCTCATTAAGGGGCCTTTGTATAGTCTTTACATGATCTTCATGTTCGGCTACTTAATTATTTTTGCCATAATCTCACTTGTCTTCTACTTTAAAACCCAGAACGATTTCGCAAAGGAGCAGTATAGTTTTGCGGCCATTTACACGATTCCTGTTTTAATCGGTGCTCACCTGCACAACAAATACTGGACTCTGCCTTCTTTTGCCATGGGCTTCACTTTTGCCACCCTGATAATCTACATTTTTCAGATGCGTGACCTGGTGACAATCGACTCCCTGACAGGAATCAACAACCGCCGTCAGGGTGAACGCTTCTTTTTGGAGCAGATCCGCCGCATAAATGAGGAACCTCACTCAACTATTGACTGCCTTTACCTTTTCATGATGGATCTCAACAGATTCAAGTCAATCAACGACACCTACGGCCACAACGAGGGCGACAAGGCTTTGATTGCAACCGCCGACGTTCTCAAAAAAGCCTGCTCACACATTTACCGCAAGTGCATCATGAGCCGCTTTGGTGGCGACGAGTTTGTAATCGGAGTCGTATTTACGCCAGAGGAAGCTCACCTGCTAAACGAAAAAATCCACGATTTGATCCGTCAGAAAAACGAGGAAATGAATACTCCTTACAAGCTTTCAATCAGCATCGGCTACACTTACTACAAAAAAGACTTCAAGGACTTCCGCACCTTCCTGACACACGCGGACAAACTCATGTACGAAATGAAGGAAATCGCGCATCGTGAGTCTGAACTTGAAAATAAAGACGAAGAGTATGTTTTTTTTTAATTTAGTGGATAAAAACTCACTTTTCAGCTTTTAATTTTAGGGTTCTGACTTCACTTTCATAGAGGGGGCGGAATTGGCCGACGGGCAGGCTTTCTTCAAGCTCAAGGCCGGCGAATTTTACTCGCTTTAAGTAAATCACTTCGTTTCCAAGGGTACGAAAGATTCGCTTTACTTCGTGGAATTTTCCTTCGGTCAGGGTGATTTCGCATTCGTTTTGTGTGAGCCATGTGATTTTTGCTCCGCTGGATTTTTGTTCGGGAGATTTTTTCTCTGGCGGAAGCGTAAGTCCAAGCTCGGACTGCTCGGAATATTCTTTTTGTTGATGCTCTGTGACCAGATTTTTTAACCGTACGAAATATGTTTTTTCGATTTTATTTTCCGGGCGGGTCAAAAAGTCCGAAAGTTTACCGTCGTTGGTAAAAAGCAAGAGACCTTCCGTGTCACAGTCCAGCCTTCCCACGCTGTGGAGCTTCGCGCCGTTTGAGATAAGCTGGTCAGGCGAAAAATGCTCGTAAACCGTGCGGTGACTGTCGCTGACGGTAGAGCAGACTTCGCCTGCGGCCTTGTTCATGAGAAAGTAATAGTATTGCGAAGGAACTTTTTTGTGGCGCATTGACAAATCAATTCTGTTAGCATATAGTTTAAATGTCTGAGTTCTAGCGGTAGCTAGCCTGGGGCAACTAAAAAGGCACTGATATTCGGTGCCTTGATTTATTTTAAATCATCCATTTTCCAATAATACATCGTTTTTTCATTTGTGACATAACAATAAATAAGCCCATCGTTTTCTTTTCCTTTCAAGACACCATGCAATATCTGTCTTATTCGGCGAACAGCAATATGTGAATCAATTTTTATGTAAACATTACGCCCTTGATGAAGTCCATCTCTAAAACGATGTGAAACTGCATTTTCTCCGCCTGTTACAACTTTGAATTCCGTTGCGATTCCGTCCATGATTGCATCGGCATTCTTCTGCTTTGGCAGCTCAGGTAAAAGATAAACAACATGATTATTATCGCTTGCAATTCTTGCCATTTCCATTTCTTTGTCAAAAACTTTTCTTTGCTCGCTGTTCTTTGGAACTCTTCCAGAAGCCACAAAAACATTTTTATACGATTCCGTCCATTTTTCTTCTGGAAATAAATTTTGGGCAACTTCTCTTGAAATATCAATAAGATTCATTATTTTAACTATAACGGAAAAATAACTTATAGAAAACTACGCAAAAAAAAACAATTTATTTACATATACTTTTGAATTATTTCCAGCACAGTTTGTTTTGCTTGTTCTTTTTCGGAATCGTGTTTGAGGAAGAGGACAGACGGGTCGATTTTCATGGCGTTGCAGAGCTTTAGGATAGTGGAGAGCGTTGGAGTGCGTTTACCGGTCTCAATGTAGGTAATCATATTTTGTGAAACACCAGATTCGTATGATAAATCCAATTGGGACAAGTGTAATTTTTCACGTTCTTGTCGCAATCTCTCATAAATATGTTTCTCTTGCTCTTCAATCGTCATAAGTAAATTTTTAAGCAATTCAGTGTGAATAACAACTAAATAGAGTAGAGATTTTAAGCAAAATTTTGCTTAATCTATAGCATTTTGTATGAGAAAAACTAAATATTGTGTTGACTTTAAAGAAATTTAGTGTGTAAAATTATTACTATATTATGATAATTTAAAGAGAAACCATATATGAAAAAGTTATTGCCATTCATTTCACTTTTAATCTTCTGCACTTCAATTATTATCGCCCATGTCGAAAAAAAACGATGTGAAATCTGCTCAGGTTCTGGAACTGTCGCCTGTATGACTTGTGGCGGCAGAGGAACAACTTACAGAACTACCAGAGACGGAAAAAGACAAAGTGTTAGATGTGAAACATGTACTGGTACAGGACGAAGAACTTGTACAGCCTGCGGCGGACAAGGCTGGGAATTCGTCAACGCCCCAAAAACTTATGAGCCATTACCACCACCTTCAAGAGAACCACATAGACATAACTGTGCGACATGCAACGGTCGCGGAACAGTTCAATGCCCTTCATGCCGAAACAGTGGCTACGGAGCAGGCAAACAAATGTGTAATTCTTGTCTTGGATTAGGTTATCGTCTTTTAAATATACTCACCGCTGAAAAGGAAACTTGCACAGCCTGTAACGGCAGTGGGGCAAGGCCATGCTCAAAATGCAATGGAACAGCCCGAATGGACTGCCAGTCTTGCAACGGCGTGGGTTATTTTGAGGAAAGATAAATGTTCCACCAAGAACTAAAACTGACAAGGAGTTTTTTGAATGAAAAAAAGAATTATTGCATTTATGTTGGCATTATCATTGTCATCTGGTTTATTGTTTGCAGATGATTTAGGAGCTACTCTAGCAATTTCAGGCGGAGGGCTTGCAGGAGGAGGACTTATGTGTCTTGCCGTAGATTTTCCAGACGAAGATACATCTTCCATTGTTGGATGTGTACTGATCGCTAGTGGTGCAGTTAGTTTATTAGCAGGAGTACTTCTTATGGCAACAGCTGATGGAATTGCAAAGACTAATACGAATTCACCATTCCAATATGTCAAATTTTGCACAAACGGCAAAGATAAGAATCTAAGCGTAAAATTTGATTTATAAATGCCGTAGCTAGAGCTAAATACTAAGGAGTTTTTTATGAAAAAACTAGGAAACATTTTCTTCGCACTTTGTTTTGCTGTAATTTTGTTTTCAAGTTGCAGTAGCGAGGATTCTAGTAGTAGCAGTGGTAGTTCGCATAATAACAGTTCAAAAAGTATCGAGTCGCCATATAGAATATCTGCACAACCACTTTCATCGCATTCCGTAAAAGTAACATGGAAACATTCCGGATATGTATATTTTAACATATACATATCGGAAACAGATGATTTATCTACAGCAAAATTCAACAGTTCAACAAGTAGTCTGGGAGAGACTTCTATTGAAATTGATGGACTAAACGAATTTACATCATACTATTTTTGGGTAGAAGCTTATTATGGTTCTAAGAAAAGTCAAAAAACAAGAGGAACAGGCTGTAAAACAAAATTAAAGGCACCAATATCGAGTGCTTCAAAAAAAACAACAACCTCAATAAATGTTCAATGGTTCCCACAAGATAAAGCTATGGATGCTTACGAAGTCATTTGGGGAGTTTCAAGTGACATAGACTTATGTTATAACAAACAATCATTCCTTTATCCAAAAACAAACTGTGTAATTTCCAATCTCAAAAAAGGGCAAACTTATTATGTGTTTGTCCGTGCACAATCTGGTGCATATTTTGGTGATTACAGCTATAGCAGGGTTGAATTAAAATAATGATTTCTATGGCTCAAACTGGCATTATCAGAATTGATATGTCAATAAAATAAATAATGTTCTGGCAAGAACTAAAATTGCAAGGAGTATTTTATGAAAAAAATGGTTTTGGTGCTGTCTATGCTGGCAACAGTGATTGGATTGGCATTTAGTAAAGAATGTGCAACTTGTAAAAACACTTATTATGGAGAAAGCTGTCCATACTGCATAGGTTATGCAGAAGGAAGTAGTAGTTATTACACAGGTCAAAATTCAAATACTTGCGACAATATAGGAAGTAATATAAACCATAATGGGAAGGAACTTAACAGTCCTGCTGCTAGACGCCAAAAAACAGAAGAACGAAGTCAGTGTTGGCAAGGTTTTAACGATGCACGCAACGATATAAACGGCTCTGGAAATTAATACACTAGAAAAATCGAAAATTATATGCGAAAAAATGGATATTAAGATTAATATCTGTTAAGTTCTTCTTGCGTTAAGGATTGTAGGGGTAGCGAAGCTATTCTGTAGTGAGCGTAGCGAACGAAAGAATGAAATGCGTAAGCACGGAACCCCGAAAAGCCTGACCAGTCCGCTTTTGCGGACTGGGAACGCCCTTATTGTGACATTAAATCTTCCGCCTTCACCAAGAATAGCTTTATCCCCTCGCCTACGAATTTTTCCTTCACGGCCCTGATGATTGCCTTCATTGTGGCCACGTTTTCGTCTTCCAGATAGCTCACAAGAATAAAATTCGTTTCCGGCCAGGTGGCACTTCCCATTTTATAGGAATTTTTACCCCGGCCAACGACTGTCGGGATAATCGTATAAAGCACGCCGGGAATATGTTCTTCCATAAGCGAAATGATTTCATCCTGCACGGACTGATTGGCAATTATTTCAGCTCTAGTCATTTTTATCCTCCGTCAGAAGCACCTGGATTTTACTTTCTTCGGCCTTTTTTTCCTTCATCACAAGGGAATACAAAACAGGAATGAAGAAAAGGGTCACGAAGGTTGAAGAAAGCAGACCACCCACTACTGCGACACCGATTGGCTGAACCATACCCGCACTTCCGCTGGTGGTAAAGCACATAGGAAGCATACCAAGAACCGTGGTCAGCGTGGTCATCAAAACCGGGCGCAAGCGGCTGGCTCCGGCTTCAAGACAGGCTTCCTTCATTTTTAGTCCCCGGTCAATCAGCAGGTTCGTGTAGTCCACAAGAATTATTCCATTGTTGACGACGATTCCGACCAGCATAATCAGGCCCACGGCACTGACCATTGAAATTGCCTGCCCAAGAATCTTGTAAATGGCAACAACGCCAATTATAAGGAAGGGAATCGTCATAAGGTTGATAAATGGAGCCTTGAAACTTTCATAAGTTCCCGCCATAACGCCAAAAACCAGAAGAACTGCCATCAGAATAATAAGGCCGTAAGTTTTTCCCTGATCCTGCATGCTTTTCCAGGCTCCGTCGTAAACCAAAGTTACATCGTCAGGCACGATGAAAGTCGAGGCTATTCCTTCCTTTATGTCCTGCTCCACTTCATAGGCATTTCGCTCAGTGATAATATCGCAGGTCACGGTTACAATCCGCGACTGATTTTCACGCTTGATACTGACAGGCCCAAGTCCCTTTTTGACTTTAGCAAAATTTGCCACGCAGACTTTGCCAGCGCTTCCGTTCACAAAAATCTGTTCCAGGTCAATAACCTGCTTTCGGTCAGACTTCTGATACATGAGCACGGTGGAATAGTCCTTTCCGCCTTCACGGTAAGTCGTTGAAGTCACGCCGTTCATAGCATAGTTGATTTCACGAGCTACAGTAGTCACGTCCACGCCAAAAGCGTAGGCTCGCTGCCTGTCTATCTCAATCTCAACTTCAGGCACGCCCTTTTCAATGTCCACGGAAGATTCTCCCAAATCCGGGATTGTCTTCATTACGCTCGTAATCTGATCTGAAATGTCCAGAGCCTTTTCCAAATCATCGCAGCGGATTTTGATTTTAATGTCGCTTCCCGTCATTTGACCTCGGTAGCCCGCCCTAAAGCCAAAGCGTGTGCCTGCAAAATCGTTGAAATGGGCACGAAGTTTATTCTGTATTGTCTGAGCGTCGTCAATCTGCTCATCCGAATTCGGCAGCTTGATTTCAAGACGGCCATTGTAAGAATTTGAAGAGCCACTGGTGGTTATGATTGCCTTGTAGCCCTTTATTTCTTCCCTAACAATCTGCTCCAGCTGGTTCATCACGGTCATGGTTTCGTTCAGGTTGGTTCCGATTGGAAGAGTCACGTTCAAAGTCACGCTGTCGTCCTTTCCGTTGGACATCATGTTGATGTTCAGTGTGGTCGCCAGTGCCAGTGAAATCACCAGGGCAGAAAAACAAATCACTACAGTTGCCTTTCTGTGACCAAGAGCGCTCTTCAAGGCACGCCGGTACAAAGCCGTAATCTTAATCAGGGGAATATCCAGCAATTCATAGAATTTTTTAAGGGGCTTGAAAGTAACCGGCTTTTCGTTCCGGTTTGAAAGAGGCAGGAATTTTCCCGCAAGAACCGGCACGAGGAAAATCGCCACAAAAAGTGAGGAAACCAAAGCGATTACAACAGTAAAAATGATTCCTTTGAACATCTGCCCCATCATGCCCAAATCCTTCATAAAGAAAAGGAAGGGCACAAAAACACAGATTGTAGTCAGGTTGCCCGAAAGAACGGACATAATCATTTCGCTGGAACCAAGGACGGCCGCAACCTTTGGCTTGGCACCACGGCTCCTGTAAACGTAAATGTTCTCAATCATTACGATTGAAGCGTCTACAATCATTCCCACACCCAGAATCAGGCCGGTCAAAGTCATCATGTTCAGTGTGATTCCCGCGAACTGCATTGCCAGCATGGTGATTACAAGGGAAAGCGGAATTGAAACCGCAATGATAATCGTAGACTTCACGTTTTTCAAAAAGAGGAAAAGAACCAGAACCGCAAGCAAAAGTCCCTGATAGCAGCTTTCCAAAAGGGTATTGATTGTGTCGCGGATTGAATCCGTGGTGTCCGAAATTATCTCCATGGAAACATCAGTGGGCAAAAGCTCCTGAATTTCTTCCATTTTTTCGTAAACCCGGTTTGCCACGGTCACGGAATTTTTACCCGACTGCTTGGTCACGCTCACGTAAATGCCAGGCTCTCCGTTGATGTAGACTTCGTTGGTCTTGTCCTTGTAGCCCATATAGGCCCGGCCGATGTCGCTCAGTCGCACTACATAATCGCCTTTTTTGGTAATGATTGCGTCGTTTATCTCGTCCAGACTTGAAAATTCGCCGATTGTCCGGATTGAATAGTCAGTTTTGCCCTCAGTGATTTTTCCGCCACCCAGTTCAAGGTTCTGTTTAGAAAGCGCAGAATTCACAGCCGAAATTGTAAGCCCGTAAGCCGCAAGCCTGTTCTGGGAAATGTCCACGCGCACGATTTTTGTCCGTCCACCCGAAACGCTGGCTTCAGCAACGCCGTCAGTCTGCTCCAGAAGGCTCACGATTGTATCCTCGGCCAGAACTTTCAGCTCATCACGGCTTCGGTTTCCACGCACCGCAATACGCATGATTGGCATGGAATCTGCGTCCATTTTCATAATCGTGGGGCTGTCCGCATCGTCAGGAAGCCTCTTTAAAACCCTGTTGATTTTGTCCCGCACGTTGTTGGTGGCAATGTCCAAATCAGTGCCATAGTTGAATTCCAGAGAAATGCCCGAAGAGCCTTCAGAGGAAGTTGAAGTCATGGATTTTAATCCGCTCACCGAAATCAGCTGGCCTTCAAGAACTTTCGTCACGGTTTTTTCCACAGACTCAGGCCCAGCGTTGGTGTAGGTGGTGCGGATCCAAAGGTAAGGGCTGTCAACGTCCGGGAAAAGGCTGATTGAAACGTCGCCAAGAGTAAAAAGACCCATGATTCCAAGCAAAACAAAGAAAATCAGCGTAAGTACCGGGTGTTCAAGTGTATTTTTTGATATATTCATAAATTATCCTTTTTGAACGCCGTTCGTAATGTCACGAATCTTTGAGCCATCGTTGAGTGAAGTCTGTCCCTGAACGACAACTTTTTCACCTTCGCTCACGCCCTCAAGAATCTGAATCACGCCGTCCACAGTCTCGCCGGTCTTCACTTTTCTTCGCTCTACTGTTTCATCATCCTTGACAACATAGGCATAAAGCACATCATTGAGCGAAACAAGAGCGTCAGCCGGCATGGTAATCTGGCCTGAAAAATCCTGAGTGTAGAGCTTGATTTTTCCGAACATTCCCGCATTGACTCTGGAATCCCGCTGGTCAAAATGCAGAATCACTTCCTTTGTCCGGCTCGTGGTGTCAACAACGGGGCTTACCCTCGTCACAGTGGCGTTGAAAACAAGGTCGGGATATGCTTCCACGCTCACTTCAGCCTTCAATCCAGGCTTAAGGACAGCAACGTAGCGTTCAGGAATGTCCGCGCTCACCTGCAAATTTGAAATGTCGCCCACAATAGCAATCACCGTGCTCGTGTTCACCGTGGTGCCATTTTTAAGCGGAGTTGAAATTATGCTGCCGTTAATCGGGGCATAAACCGGGCTTTTTTTGTAATACTGACCTGGAGCATTTGGGTCAACATAGGCAATGATGTCGCCCCGATTCACGCTGGAACCAAGCATGACATTTGTCTCCATGATTTTGCCTGCCACATCAGGGAAAACATTCACCGAGTTCTGGCTTTCAATCTCACCGTTGGCAATCACATAGCCATGAAGTGTTTCTTTCTGAACCACCTGAGTCTTAACCGAAAATACAGTGTTTCCGCCACGACCGCGACCTTTACCCATAGCCGCACCGTCATCCTTTTTCTTTCCAAGAATTACATAAGCGACAACGGCCACAGTTACAGCCGCCGCACAAATCATTACAATATGAGACTTCCGCATTTTTTACCTCCCAAGCGTGCCAAAATCCACGCCTATGGTATTTTCCAGATTTAAAACCGCCCTGATGAGGGTAAGCACCTCGCTTTTCAGCGAAACCTGCGCATTTAAAAGGGAAGTGTTGGCATTCTGCAAGGTGAGCAAATCTTTTGTTCCCCGATTATAGGCTTCGGCAGTCATGTCATAAGTCCTCTGAGCCAGAGTGACGTTGGCCTGCTTGTATTTTATTGACTCCTGGCTCTGCTTTATGGAGCGCAGGCTGGACATCACCGTGCGGGTCAGATTCTTCTTTTCGTTTTCAAGCTGAAATTCCAGATCTTTTACGTTATCTTTTGCACTATCAATCGCATCGTTTCGCACTGACCACGGCAAAAGGCCGTCCAAGGGAATCGTAGCCGAAAGTCTGAAAGAAGCAGATTTTTGTGGATCGGGGGCAGTTCCATCGTAGCCCACATACCAGTTGCCGTCGCTCCAGTTCAGCGAGGCATTCAAACTTGGAGCAAAGGCTGAAAATCTTTTGTCAGTCACGGAATTTTTCGCACTCTCAAGTCTGTATTCAAGCTGCTTTATAGAAGAAGAATGAATGTTTTTTTCATCAACCGAGATTTCATTGAGATTTATCAAATCGTCCAGCGTGCCTTCAAGCTCAATTTTTTCATCAAGATTAAGACCAAGCGTCTGCTTAAAGGAAGCCATGTCATTCAAAAAAGTGGTGCGGGCACTTTCAACGGTAGGAATTTTGCTCTTATAGTTTACTTCCGCCGAAAGGACATCGATTTCACTCAACCGCCCCTGATTGTATTTTGCGAGGTTGTTATTGTACTGTGTCTTCGCAATCTCAAGATTCCTCTCCTGCAGGACTATATTCTCTCGCTCATACAAAAGGCCGTAAAAAGCTTCACGCACGCCTAATTCCACGGATTTTACCGCATCCGAAAAGGTCAGCTTGCCGGATTCATAAGCGATTTTTGCCGCATTCATGCTTGTAAAAAGATTTGCCGTCAAATTAAGGGAAAGTGTTGCCGAAAGACCGATAGAAGCTGTGTAAGCAGAATCAACATCACTTAGAGCATCAACAGGAAGTGTAGAAGAAGCAGAAAAGCTGGCGGTAGGACTAATACTGTTCCAGGAATGAGCTTTTGCACGGGAAGCTGCCTCCAGAGTTATCTGAGAGCGGGCGATCGAAACATTGTTATTTCTTGCAAGCTCCACCGCCTCGTCAACGGTCATCTTGCGCAAAGACTCATTTTCTGACTGTCCGAAAATCATCGCCGAAGCAAAAAACAGCAGCAGCGACACCAAAACTTTACTATTCATACCATTATAACATCGGCAGAAAAAATTGGTTTCAGCAAAATTGATTAATAAAAGTCTTAGAAAAAATTTTTCTTGCCGATTGTCAAAAAATTCTATATTTTTAGAGTATCAAAATGATTTAATATTTGGAGGAAATATATGAAACTCAAACCATTAGCTGACCGCGTACTTCTCAAACAGGAAAAGGCAGAGACAAAGACAGCCTCTGGAATCATCATTCCAGAAACAGCTCAGGAAAAAACACAGACCGCTACTGTAGAAGCCGTAGGCCCTGGAACAGAAAAAGACCCAATCACAGTAAAAGTCGGTGACCGCGTAATGTACGACAAATACGCTGGCGTCCAGGTAAAAATGGACGGCGAAGAGTACTTGATCGTAAAAAACAGCGACATTATTGCTGTAGTTGAGTAATAAGGAAGAAAATAAATAAATTTTTTGCCACTGCAGACAAAAGCAAAAAAACGGCTGGAGTCGAGGTTGCGGCACAAACTCGATTGAGCTTTGCTCACTCTCGATGTTTGATGACGCATTCTAGACGGAAAGCCGTTTTTTTTATGCTTTCTTGACAGAATTAAAACCCGACGTTCATTCTGTCTACACTGTGTAAAAACTTATTTCTTTTCTATCTGCCTTTTCAGCAGTCGTGCGTCTGCGTTTGACATATCAAGACTAAGGCTGTAACGCAAAGAAGTTTTTGCAGCATCAAGATTTCCCATTTCAGCCTGAATTTTTGCATTTCTGTACAGCAATTTTGACTTGATTTCTGGCGACTTTGACTTTCCTGCAGCCAGAGAATACAAGGCCAGAGCCCTGTTGCGATCCGCCGTGCTTGAATAAATCATGGCAAGGTTTGCCGCGCTGGAAGGAGCCGCAAGCGGCGAAATTGAAGTAATGCTTCCTGTGGCATTTGCATTTTTTACACCACCAGTCTCAAAAAGCACATATTCGTACAGACGTTTTGCCGCAGAAATATTTTTTTCAAGCAGAGAAAAATAAGCCGCAAATTCGATTTCCCAAATTTCCATGCGGTCGGATTTGTCAGCCGCCCGGTCTCCAAATGCAAGGCGGGCAACGCTTTCTGGGATCACCGGCACAACTTCAATCTTTTCACCGCCAAAAATATCAGTTTTGACTCTTTCTGCAGTGCCCGCTTCAGCAGCCTGCTTTCTGTAATTTAAATCGAATTTAGCGTCAACATAGTTCATAAAAAGCTGACGTCCTTCTTCTATCAAACCATAAGAAAGGAATTTCTGAACCGCAAACTGAACAAGATGAGACGGATAAAGATTTGTTCCCAACTCGTTCTGCTCAAGTTCGGCCCAGATTGCAGCCGTTTTTTGAGTAAGGTTGAGTTCCGAATTGTCCTTAAGGTAAAGGGAAAGACGCTCCACAATCAAATCATCGTTATGCCTGATTCCAGCCTTGCTTTCCCGCTCCAGAGTTTCCTGCATGCGGTAAAGAGCGTCTGCAATCGTAAACTTTGGGCGCTCGTCATATTCCCGCATCCGGGTGGTTCGGAGAGAAGTTTTTCGCAAAGCCTTTTCAAGTTCTGTCATCTGAAGTGGCCGAGAATCCTTCCATGAAAGCTTGCCGTAAGTAATAAGCGCAGGAATATAATCAGGTTCGGCAATCAAAGCTTCAATCAGATATTCATAAGACTTGCGGTACTGACCATGGCGGAAAGAATAAAGGGAAGAATTTACAAAAATAGACGAATGGATTTTGCTTCCGGATTTTTGCGCTTCATTAATGTATTCTTCGCGGCTGGATTCAGCATTTTCTTCGTCGTCAAGCATCATGTAGGCATCGGAAGCAAGCAGAGCCGCCGGGCCACGAAGCATGGGTGAAGTAACATGTTCCAGATTGCGGACGGCGATGTCGTAATTGCCTGAATCATACTGAGCGTAGGCCCAGAAAAGAGCGTCCTGAGAATCTTCAAGTTCCCTCTGCAAGGAAGAAACCAGACCATATTCACCGCGAAGCAGATAAATCAAGGCACAGTTTCTGAGCCAGCGGCTGTCGTTAGTGCCGACGTAAGTGTCGTAATAAGCGGATGAAATTTCACGAGAAAGAAGCTGTTTTGAAAGTTCCGCAAGATTTTCGTTCTGCAGGAGCTTTTTCATGAGGGCTTCCGAGCGTATTGAGCCGTATTTTGTGCTTTCAAGACATTTTGTAACATCAATGGCTTTTTCAAGCTGACCTTTTCTGAGCAGAAAGTGCCCATAGACTGCGCTTAACTCGATATTTTCCGGAAGTTTTTTAAGGCCCTTTACAAGAACCTTTTCAGCACGGGCTTCTTCGCCTAAAGTCATGTAGCGGCGGTAAATACCAATGCGGGCAAAGGAACTGTAGGCCTTTTTTTCGAATTTTTTGAGAAGCCTCATGGCCTCGTTTGTGTCACCGTTTTTTATAAAAATGTCCACGCTTTCCATTGCGCTCATAAAAGAAGCATCGCTGGATTTAGAGCAGGAAGCAAAAAAAAGACCTGCCAGAAAAAGAATTGAGCAAAACGCGAATATTTTTCTTGTAGCAGGACTTTTTATCATATGGAACTCCGGTATGTCATTCCATTTTATACTGATTTTTTTATGTTATCAAGAATTGCATTCACAAATCTGTAGGAATCGTCCGGGCCGTAATTTTTGGCAATATCGATTGCTTCATCAATTACGATGGAAGAATCTACGTCTTTTGTAAACAAAAGGGCATAAACACTCATGCGCAGAATTGCCAGAGTCACTTTGTTGACCCTGTTAAAATCCCAGTTTGTAAGGTGAGTCTTTATGGTTTCATCGATTTTTTCAATATTTTCGATTGTGCCGGCAATCAACATGCGTGAAAAAGCACTTCCTTCATCGTCAAGTGCAGGCTTTTCACCTTCATCACTGTCGTTTGAATTTGCCCAGGAAAGTTCGAGAACATCCTTTTCACTCATACCGCCTGCATCCCAGGAATACAGTCCCTGAAATGCAATAATTCTAGATTTTCTTCGTGACATTATTTTTCCCAATTAAGCAATTTTTTGAGTTTTTCTTCCTTCTGCTTGTATTCAAAGTTGCTAGGAGTACGCAAACTCTTTGTTATGTCCTGCACGGCAGAAATAAGGGCCTGACTCTGCATCTGATTTGTAAGGTTCTGCTTGATATAATCGTAAACCGTGATTGTAGTTTCCGGCTGTACCAAATCAGAAATCGTAAGCATTTTTGCAGTATATTTCTGGCGGACTACATAAAACTGGAAGTCAGTTTCTGTCTCGTTAAGCTTTGACATGTAGCCGATGTCGCGGGTAAAAAGCTCAAGCAAATCATTGTAAGAAATACCAAGCTGCTGGGCATGTTGAGCTGTTTTGCCGATAAGCAAATCACCGCCCTGATAATCTTTGCCTGAGTCAGCCTTGATTTTGTCGTAAGAAAGTGACTTGTCTTTTGCTCCTTTAAGGAGAGCCTCGGCCTTGATTTTGGCACCGGCAGCATTGTCACCCTTTGGAACCACAACAAGGAAAAGTTTGACCATATCGTTCTGCACAAAAGAAGCCTTGTTCAAATCGTAGAATTTTCGGATGTCTTCGTCAGTTGGAGCAAGCTTACTGATTTCACCCTGTTTCTGCTGAAGAACATACTGCTGGGCAATGAGCTGATTTTTAAGATAAGCCTTATAATCAGCTACTCCCATGCCAACCTGAGCCTTCATGAATTCATCGAGGGACTGACCAGTCTGTTTTTTTACAATCTCTGAAAATTCTGACTCGGTTACGGAACGGCCAACCTGCTGGCTCACGTTCTGCAGGAAATACTGGTTGACCTGAGTATCAGTAATTGTAAGACCAGCCTTTTGAGCAGCCTGAACCACCAGTTTTTCGTCAATCATTGCGTCAAGAATTTCTTTTTTTTGCTCAACAGTAAAGGACGTGGAATTGTTCTGCTTTTGATAAGTCTCCACCCTGTTCTTTAACTGCTTAAGGGTAATCGTCTCAGATTTTGTAAGCTTAACGACAGCCAGAGGCTGCAGATCCGATTGGGCAAAAGCCCCGAAAGCCATGGAGATTGCAAGAGTTGCAGCAAGTAAAAGTTTTTTCATTTTTAAAATTCCTCTAGAAATAAAAGCTCTTTACTTCTAATTAGTTACAATTTTTATTGTGGATCAAGCGGAAGACCACCACTGATTACAGCCCTGATTCGGCGAACACCAGCTGAGCTTGACTGCTCTTTCTGGATTTTGAAGTCACCGATCTGAGCTGTGTGCTGAACGTGCGGACCACCACAAACTTCCTTTGAGAACCAGTCTTTTTTGGCATCGCGGCCGATTGTGTAGACTTTTACGTCCTCGCCGTATTTGTTTGTGAAAAGCGCTCGTGCTCCTTCTGCCTTAGCGGCTTCAAGGCTCATGATTTCCATTGTTACAGGCAAATCTTCTTTAATCTTGGCGTTTACGATGTCTTCAACCTGCTGGATTTCTTCTTTTGTCATTGGTCGCTCGAAAGTGAAGTCGAATCGCATGCGCTCGTTCGTGATGTTGCTTCCCTTCTGAGCAACCTGATTGCCCAAAACATTGACAAGAGCCTGCTGAAGAAGGTGTGTAGCTGTGTGATATTTTGTTGTTGTATCACTCTGCTCTGCAAGACCACCCTTAGCCTGACCGACATCAGCTGATTTTGAAGCTTCCTGATGCTTGCGCTCTGCTTCCTTAAAGCCTTCGACATCAACCGTAAAGCCGTTTTCGGCACCCAGTTCCTGAGTAAGCTCAAGCGGGAAGCCAAATGTGTCGTAAAGGCGGAATGCAACTTTGCCGGAAATTTCCTTTTTGGGGTTCTTCATGAGGTTTGGAAGAAGCTTCTGGAATTCTGCCTCGCCCTTTGAAAGAGTTACACGGAACTTTTCTTCCTCGGCAGTGAGTTCCTTGCGAACTTTCTCTGCATTTGTTTCAAGTTCTGGATATGCACATTTGAAATTTTCGATTACGACATTTGCAATTTCTGCAAGGAAGGCCTTTTCGATGCCGAGTTTCATTCCGTGGCGGACAGCACGACGAATCAATCGGCGAAGAACATAGCCTGCTCCTACTCGGTCCGGGCTTACACCACGAACGTCACCAATGATGAAGACAGAAGCACGGGCATGGTCAGCAATGATTCGCACAGACTTGTCCTTTTCTTCGTCACTTCCGTATTTATATGAAGAAAGTTCTTCGATTTTTGCGATAATTGGCTGGAAAACTTCGGTAAGGTAAACAGATTTTTTGCCCTGAAGAATACAGTTTGTACGCTCCAAGCCCATACCTGTGTCAACGTTCTTTTTTTCGAGGGGAAGGAGAGTCTTTTCGTCGACGCGGTTGTACTGCATGAAGACGTTGTTCCAGATTTCCATCCAGTTAGCAGAATCTGTGCCTTTATTTGAACCTACAGGAGGCAAGCCTTCGCCAACCCAATAGAAGATTTCGGTATCTGGGCCACATGGACCTGTCGGGCCTGCTGCCCACCAGTTGTCGCTGGCAGGAAGATATGCGATTTTGTCTTCTGGCATGCCGTTTTCCTTCCAGTAGCCGGCAGCTTCTTCGTCGCGGGGAGCGTTTTCGTCGCCTGCAAAAACAGTTACGGAAAGTTTTTTGGGATCAAGGGCAAGCCAGTCCTTGCTTGTAAGGAATTCGTAAGAAAATGCGATTGATTCTTTTTTAAAATAGTCGCCCAAAGACCAGTTGCCAAGCATTTCAAAACAAGTAAGGTGGCTTGGATCGCCAACTTCTTCGATATCGCCGGTGCGGATACACTTCTGGTAATCTGTAAGACGGGTGCCCGCAGGATGCTTTTCACCAAGCAAATAAGGAACGAGAGGGTGCATGCCCGCCATTGTAAACAAAACTGAAGGGTCATTTTCCGGAATTAAGCTCTGTCCGGAAATCTCAACATGATTCTTAGACTTAAAAAACTCGATGTATTTCGAGCGTAACTCATTAGCTGTCATAATCTAAAGAGTTTACTACTTTTTCAAAATAAATTCTACACGTCTGTTTTTCCAGCGGTCTTCAAGAGCAGTGGAAAGGGTAGCCGGATTTTTGCTGCCGTTGCCTACGGCCCGTAAATTAGCGGCGGAAACTCCGTCTTTTACCAGCCAGTCACGCACATACTGGGCACGCTGTTCAGAAAGAAGTTTGACTTCGTCTTCTTCAGCCTGTGAGCCTGAAAGATTGTTTGCGTTTCCTTCAATCTGCACGCTGTAATCACGGAATTTTTTGAGGATTTCTGAAATTCGTCCGAGAACCTTTACGTTGTTTTCGAGAGTGCGCTGGTCAAGGCCTTTGGTTTTTCCGTCATAGTTTGGATTCTGCATGAGTTCTTCAGTGGTTTTAAAATCTGCCGCGTCGCTACGGAATGTAATGGAAGGAACCTGAATTTTCACACGCTCGCCGTCACGCACTACAAGAACGTCGACTTTTACAAAACCCTTGATTGTGCTTGAAAGTCCGCTTGAATCGGTGACTGTAAATTCATATGGATAGTCTGTTGCAGACTGAACGACTTCACCCCGGGCACTTTTTCCGTTCCAGATTATTTTTTCAGGCATTGAATCGCTTCCACGGAAAGACCAGAAAGGCTTGAGCGTGGCAGGATCTTCAACCGTAAAACTCCATGAAGCCATAGGAGACTCACATTCAGCTTTTACCATAATCGTAAGGTCGTCATAATCACCGTCACCGTCAGGAGAAAAATACTGGGGCGAAATTCCAACGGAAAGCTTGGGTTCTTTTGAATTCTGGGCAACATCCGACTGAACGAAGGATTGGATTTCATCTACCTTTTCAACTTCGTCTTCCTTGGGCGGAGTATATTTTTTGAGCACGATGGGGGCATTCTGTTCACGGTAAAAGCCTTCCGGGCTTATTGCAACCATGCTCAGCAAAATCGTATCCCTGTCCTTTTCTGACTGGAAAGAAGGAAGGTAAGAGCCTTTGAAAAAAGGAGCTTCATGAACAGAACGGAACTGAATCAGGGTTGAGCCAGTGATTTCGTTTGTGGTGAAGCGGCCTGAATCGTAGGAAGTTTTGCCGGTTGCAACATAATTGCTTTCGCTGAATTTTAGGATTGTATGCTCTGGAGTTTCCCAATTTTGCTGCTCGACAAGGCGGGAAATACACTCAGTCTGTGGCGTGGGAAGATTTTTGCCGCTTTCCTTTGCGGTGAATTTTTTGTAATTACCGTCCCACTGGGTGCTTTCGTTAATCAGCATGCGCACGTCATCCTGAAGCTTGATTTTGATTTCATCCGTGCTTACAAGAGAAATGTCAAAACGGCGTTGAAGGTTTTCGATTGATTTGTTTACTGCCGAAAAATAGATTCCGTTGCGGCGGAGAGTGCTTTTGAGCCAGGAATACACTTCCTCGGAATCTTCATATTCAAAGATAATCTCGGAATTTGCGTAGTCGAATGAAATATAGCGGATGTTTGAGCCGGTATTTTCGGTTTTGTACCAGAGGCCTTCAAGAAATTTGCCGAAAGTCGCCACGGTTCCGTCCTGAATCCGGGCCAGTTCCTTTGCGGCGACACGATTACCTGAAACGCGAAGTGTTTTTGCAGCTACATAGGCATGTTCTTCCGCATTCCACTCGTACATGGTCTGAATCTGGTCAAGCTGCGAAGTGTCGGAAGAAATGTTTTTTTGCTCGGAAGTGTAGACCCAGACAGGAAAACTTGCGCCACTTGACTGGGAAAGCTCATAGCTCTCTGAGCGGGGAGTCTGCTGAATGAAAATCGTGCCGTCAGCTTCAAAGTCACCGATGGGCTTAAGCAGGAATTCGCCGTTTTTGTCGCGGCTACCCTCGTAGATTTTAAGGACGACATTTCCTGAGTCAGTGACGCCCTGATAGACAAGGCAGTTCTTGTGATTGCCGATTACGTCAAGGCTTGTACAGGCAAAAGTCTTCATTTGGGTAATTTGGGTGGCAAGATAGTTTGATCGGGTGTATGTGCCTGATTTGGGATTGTAAAGGCCTACAATCAGCACGATGTATGGACTGGAAGAAGTTTTTACCATGTTAATCTGATCGTCTGCACCGTCGCCGTCTATGTCCATTTCAAGGGTTCCGACCAGAGTTTCGCCGTTTGAAAGCTGAATAAAAGACGTGTGTTCCAGCCCGTCGGAATAATCGTTATCCTTGTTTTGATTTTCAGGATTGCCGATGACTGGAACAACAACTTTTGCACGAGAAATTGACTTGTCTTTTACAAAAAGATTACGGCTGAAAAATAAAAGTGCCAGCCCCGCCGCCACCAGAATGAAGATGACGGGGATTGTTTTTTTCATAGTATTCTATATTATCAGAATCTTTATTGCGATTCAACTTTGGCAAAATCTTTATTCATGAACATGAACATAGTAAAGGCGATTATGATTGATACTATGTCCGCAATCGGCTGTGAAAGGATAAGGCCTTCAAGATGGAAAAATGCGTTAAGGACAATCGTGCATGGAACAAAGACAAAACCCTGACGGCTGATTGCAAGCGCCAGAGATTCCTTAGCCTTGCCCATAGCCTGGAATGAAAAATTAAAGACAAAAAGAATTCCAAGGAAAGAACTTGAAAACATGAGGGCTCGGAGCATTTTCATGCCCATTTCAATTACGGCTTCGTCCTTGATGAATATGCTGACGATTTGACGGGTAAAAATAAAGTATATTAATGTAAGGAAGGCACCGGCCACAATATTGCAGAGAATCGAGAATTTTACGGTGCCCTTCATGCGGGCAAAATTTTTGGCTCCGAAATTATAGCCGATTAAAGGCTGAATTCCGGCCGCAAGACCAAGCTGAACAAAAACAACCAGCATGTTTGCCTTCATGGCGATTCCCATACCTGCCACAGCCACGTCCCCGTAAGTAACAAGGAATGTGTTCATGAGAATGTTGCTCAAGCTCATGAGGATGTTTGTAATCGAAGCCGGAAGGCCAATTAAAAGAACGCCTTTTAAAATTCCTGTGCGAACGGTAAAATATCTTGGATTCAAGGTAAGGACTGAAGAAGGCCTGCAGACATGTATAAAATAGAAGAGAACTGAAACAAGATTGCCGATTACAGTAGCAATTGCAGCACCGGCCACGCCAAGTCCCAGACAGGGAATGCCCCAGAAAGAATCAAGGATAAAAATCGGATCAAGGATTATGTTGGCAAGAGTGCCGGCCATCATGCCCTTCATGGAGCTTTGTGCCGCCCCTTCACCGCGGATAAGGTTTGTGAAAGCCGTTGAGACAACGATTGCCGGCCCACCGTATGCAATCCATGAAAGATAGGACTTTGCAAAGCCGAAAGTATTTTCACTGGTGCCGACCGCATTCAGAATTTGTGTCATAAAAACAAGCATGAGAATCGCCCCAAGAACGCCGGTTAAAATTCCTGCATAAAGGCAGAAGGAGCTGATTTTTTTTACTTTATCATATTGCTTTTCGCCCAGGGCACGGCTTAAAAATGAAGAGCCGCCCATACCAAAAATATTGCCTGCGGCCATAAAAAACAGAAAGACAGGAGTCACGACACTCACCGCAGCAACCTGATTCGGGTCACCTGTTCTTCCTACGAAAAAAGTATCTACCATATTATAAAAAACAGCGACAATCATGCTCAAAACGGTAGGAAGGGCAAGTTTGAAGACAGCTCGGGGAATAGGGTCTTTTTCAAAAACATCAATATTCTTTAACATAAAAAAAATTTACAAAAAAAAGTTGTAAATGTCAACAAATGACAAGGAATATCTGATTTTTCAAACTTTCCCGGCAATCGATTTTAAAAATTCCGGAATCCAGACTTTTTTTCCTATGAAAAAACTGAAACATGTATTATAATTTTTATGGAAATTTAAAGAGGTTTTTAATGGAACGAAGCATTTTATTTGTAAGTGAAGCTCAGAACTTTTTGGTAACCGCCATGATTAAGTCACTCAAGGAAGCCAGGTTTGACGTTTCAACTGCAGAACCCGACATGGTAGAAATTTCGCTCATCCAGAACATTCCAGACATTTACATAGTTTATCTCGAAGGCGACCTGAACAAATTCAACGGCACCCTCAAATACCTCAAAAAGCTCGTAACTGAAGAAGGTCATGACAGAGTTCTTTACCTGATCGGCAACCCCATGGAAATCGAAGCCGCATACGAAGTCTATCCAAAATCTCTTGTCTCTTCTTCATTCAGCCGCCCGGTTAACATTCAGGACGTAATCAAAAAACTCAATACCCTAATCACCAGTGAAGAAGGCGGCACTCCGGGGCGCAAAAAAGTTCTGGTTGTTGACGATGACAGCGTTATGCTGCGCACCATGAAAATCTGGCTCTCCAAAAAATACGAAGTCTACATGGCAAATTCCGGGCTCAACGCACTTCAGTTTCTTTCGAGCAATCACGTTGACCTGATTCTTCTTGATTACGAAATGCCAGTGGCTTCAGGTTTGCAGATTTTCGAAATGCTCAAGCACGACGTAAACCTGTCAAACATCCCCGTAATATTCTTGACCTCAAAGGACGACAAGGAAACGGTCATGAAAGTTCTCGCCGCCGGCCCGGAAAAATATCTTCTCAAGTCTTCAGAACCAGACATGCTCCTCAAAACTGTAGACGATTTCTTTAAAGGCAAGTAACATCGGCGCTTATTTTCCGCAAACGGGGGAATCATGCCAAAAGACAAGTGCAATTCTTTCATTTTTCTGAACAAGCGTAATTTTCAGATTAGCATTCCGCTTACCGCCCTGTTCTGCTATGTACTTCTGCTCATAACCGAACATTTCGGCGGCCGGCAGAATCTTGCCTTCAACGGCTGGGTTGCCCACAATTTCAGGATTTACATTCAGATTATACCCGTCATGCTGCTGACTTCACTTTCGGGCTATGCCACAGGTGCCCTTGTCGTGCTGCTTTTCTTTGTGACGGAGTTATTCATCTCTCATTATCTTCCATACCATGCCTTCATTTTGCTTTTTTCTTCTATTATTTCCAACATTCCTGTGTTGCACAGATGGTACAAAAAAATCTGGTCTACGATTCTGGCTCACTTCATTTTTTCCTTTTCCCTTGGAAACGTCTGGAACGTAATTTTTTCTGTCCTTAGTGATCGTGAGATAATTTTAAAGGCAGAAGGCGTTCAATATTTTCTTGCTGCCATTCCCTCGCTGATTGTCTGTATTTTCTGCTTTCTTTATCACAATTTCTTCCCAGCCCGGGTAAAAAATTTTTTCTTTACCAGCATATACGATCAGGAAGAAGTAAATCTTTTAAAAACTGCAATAGCCCATAAAAAGCGCCGCCATATCCGTGAAAAGCTTTCTGTTCTTATCTTAGTCGAAGCTATTTTTCTTCTTGTGGCGGGATTCGGCTTTGCTAATGTCCTTCTGGATCAGTTCAGGAACATTACCGGCTGGCAGCAGCTTGTCTTTGCCACCCGGCTCATAGTCCTTGTGCTGATTGTAGCTACGCCGCTGATTCTTCTGGCATTTGCCTGCACAAACGTTTCCATATCCTATCCCCTGCAGCTCATGGCAAAGGCCGTTGAAGACTCAAACCTCTGCAACATTACGGAACACACCCGGAACATTCCCAGGCTGGACATAAAATCGCTGAACATCACTTCAAAAGACGAAATCGGCGTCCTTTATGAAACTCTGGTGGACATGCTTTCAACCACCCAAAGCTACATCAAAAATCTTGAGCGGAGCCAGCTTTTGGAAACCCAGCTTGCGACGGCAAAGGCAGCCAGCAAGGCAAAGTCAGAATTCGTGTCAAATATGTCCCATGAAATCCGCACGCCAATCAATGCCGTCCTGGGCCTTAACGAAATGATTCTAAGGGAAAGCCGGGACAAGGAAATCACCAAATACGCCCGTGATATCGAAAACGCCGGAAAGGGTCTTCTGAGCATTGTCAACGACATTCTTGACTTCTCAAAGATCGAAGCCGGCAAACTTGAAATCATTCCAACAAATTACGACCTGAGCGAGTCAGTCAACGACTTGTTCAACATGGTTTCAAAAAGAGCAGCTGACAAAAATCTTCTTCTTTCAATCAATGTGGAGCCAGAGCTTCCCCACCTTCTTTACGGCGACGACGTTAGAATCAAGCAGTGCTGCTTAAACCTTCTTACCAACGCCATAAAATACACGAATGAAGGTTCAGTCACAATTTCGTTTACAAGCAAAAAAGTTGACTATTCACATGTCATGCTCACGGTTCATGTAGTCGACACGGGAATCGGCATCAAGGACAAGGATATCCCCAAGCTTTTTACGGCCTTTCAGCGCATCGAAGAAGAACGAAACCGCACCATTGAAGGCACAGGTTTGGGTCTGAACATTGTGCAAAGTCTGCTTTCACTCATGGATTCACGCCTTGAAGTAGTCAGCATGTACGGCGAAGGCTCTGACTTTTATTTTTCTGTCCTGCAGGGGGTCATTGACTGGGAGCCAATCGGCGACTTTAAGGAAACCTACAAAAAGGCCGTTGAAAACAAGAGCGGCTATCATGAACTTTTTACCGCTCCAAATGCAAGGATTCTCGTTGTTGACGACACGGAACTGAACCTTACGGTCGTAAAGGGCCTTCTCAAGCAGACGAAAATTCAGGTCGATACGGCAATCAGTGGCTATGACGCACTGGAATGTCTCAAAAAAGAACATTATGACATTGTTTTTCTGGATCACCGCATGCCTGGAATGGACGGAATCGAAACTTTTGAGAACATGCTCAGGCTCGAAGGCAACAAAAGCAAGGGAGTTCCAGTCATTGCCCTTACGGCAAACGCAATTTCCGGTGCAAAGGAAATGTACCTTTCAAAGGGCTTTATGGATTACATGACAAAGCCAATCGAAGGCAAAAATCTTGAGGAAATGATTTTAAAATACCTGCCGAAAGATTTGATTGAAGATGTGGAAATCGCAGTTGAAGACGGAATCATGACTTTGGACGAAAACGGCGAAATCGAAGCCAACAAGGCAAAAGCCGAAAAAGAAAAATTCGCCGCGATCAAAGGAATAAACATTGATGACGCGCTCAAATACACTGGTGGAGCGGACGTCCTCGAAACAACGCTCAAAGAATTTTACAAAAACATCGACAAAAATTCAGACCGAATCCAGGAATTCGTTGTCGAGGAAGACTGGCGAAATTATACGATTCTGGTTCACGCACTCAAATCTTCAGCCCGCCTGATTGGAGCCGACAAACTTTCGGATGATGCAAAATACCTCGAAAAATGCGGTGACGATGAAAACGTTTCTGAGATTATCAAAAAAACGCCGCCTCTTCTGGAGCTTTACCGTTCCTACAAGGAAAATCTGGCCCCGCTTTGTGCCGAATCTCAGGATGATTCCGGCAAGCAGGAAATGCCGCTGGAACAATATTCCGAAGCCATAAATAACATCAAAGAATGCATCGAAGCCTTTGATTTTGATACGGCCGACCAGATTGTCGCCATGGTAAAGGATTACAGGATTCCTGCAGAAAAAGCGGAGCATTTTGAAAGGCTTACAGCGGCAATTTCAGAAGTGGACAGGGATAAAATCCTTAAAATTATCGAAGAATAAAAATTTTCTGCCACAATTCTGCCTCAGTTCTTTGAAAAGCCCATATTTTAAGTTATAATACATTATTAAAATAATCTGTTTACGGAGAAACGTATGAAAAAGCAGAATTCATCATTTAGATTCGCAAAAAGACTCAACAAGAATATAGTACGGGGGGGGGGTGTTATGTCTAGTACTAGCCACCTTTTCGGTCTTTTCTTGTGACAATTTTTTTGACTCAGGGGATTTTAAAGATAAACTTGATTCAGACATTGCATACGCAAAGGCCTCCGCTTACAAAATCCGGGTTGAAGCCGTAAAAAATACCGGCTCAATTAAAATTCCTGCCACTGGCGAAGTTGAGCAAAAAGTCACCGACACTTTCAGCGTCAAATTTGAGCCCGATGAAAACTGCCGCTTCATTAAATGGGAAGCCTGCACGTCATCGCTGGGCAAAGACGAAAAAATCAGCGATTACATTGAATTTGAAAACGCAGAGGCACTTGAAACAAAAGTAAAGTTCAAAAAAGCAAATAATGACCTTGTGATTCGGCCTGTGTGCCCTTCTTACCTTAGAGTCACGGACTTCAACATGCTTGACAGCTCACAGGAATACCCCCGTGACACTCCAATTATCATCACTTTTAACAACAAAATCGATGAAAGCTGCAAAAATAAAATTTCCCTCAAAATAAGCGGGCTCCCGGAAGACAAAAACGCGCTGGATTATTTTAGGGAACCGGTTTTTACCGAAAGCAATCAGCTTGCTTTTTTTGCTAACATTGAGAACAATGAGGAATCTGAATATATTCCTGTTCCACAAAACAGCTCAAGGGCAGCCACGCTTTCACTTTTAGCCAGTGATTTTTACTACACAAACACAGATTACAACGAAGAAATCAAAATCTACCTCACCAAAGATTTGACTTACACATACATAATCAATTCAGAAACTACCGAAAAAACAAAAATCCGCTTCCTTATCGACGAAGAAGACACGGGAACTTTCAGGGTTGACGATGCTTCTCAGGAAGGAAGAACGCTCGAATATCAAATCGGCTCAACATTTATACTTAAATACCGCCCGAGCGACGATTACAAATTCAACAAATGGAAGATAAGCAGAACTTATACTGACGAAGCTGGCATTGAGCACACAGACGAAAATGTGGAAACCTGGGAATCAATCGGAATCAGTGAAATTAAGCTTGATGAAATGAATTCCGACGAGTCTAACCAGAATTCAAAAACGATTCAAACAGCACTTCAAGTCAATATGTTCTCGCCGGGAATCATTACCATAAAGCCCGAAATCGAAAAAATTCCTTTCATATCCGTAAACATTGACGGAAGCAACGGAAATTTTATTCCTGCAAAAGGCGAATTCATCGCAAAGCTGAATTATGAGAACCCGATAGAATTTGAGGCTGCCGGCGACTATGAATTCGTCCGCTGGCAACTTTTTGATGAATTAAACAACAAGGAACTCGACAACGAAACATACATAACGATTTCAAAAACCGATTCTGCAAAAACCACTTTTACACTGACGGCACTTCCGGCAGATTCTTCAGAAAAAATAGCAATCCGCCCGGTTATCGCCGAACGTCCTCAGACAATTTCAGTCTCTCCGCAGCGAAATTCTGCAGGTGTTTTGCGGGACACCACGATTCAGGTCATGTTCGATTATGATATGGCAGAATCTTCTATTTATTATACTCAGGAAGAGCTGGACGATTTCCTTTATGGGCAGGATCTTCCATTTTTTGACGTTAACAAAATCACTTCACTTGATGTAGACTGCGTACTTTATTATGAAACTTTTGACGGAAGCAAAAAATACTTCGGTTATCAGAAAGGCGGTGAAAGGCACTTCAAAAATATCAGCATCATAAACAAAAGCAACGGAGCAAACATTCTTGACCGCTTTAATCCGCCGATATTTGAGAATGCAAGCACACTTTCAATTCCTGTAAACAGAGAACATGCTCCAAATGCCGGCATGAACGTAATGGTCACAATTGACAAGGAATTTTTCTACGATTTGAACGGAAAAGACGTTTCCATGAGGCAGGCAGAAAAGTGGGTTTATCTTGTAAACGGTGATACAGATACAGCAAGGCCTACTCTGGATGGAACTAAATTTCAGCTGCTTGATTCCAAAGGAACTCCTCTTGTGGCAAGTGAAACGGCACCAGCGGCAGCTTCTACAAATATTTCTGACATGAATTTCTTTAAAGCGGGCGAATTTTTGCTTGCTGCGGCCATTCATGACAACACGGCTCCTGAATCCACATTCACAATCAAATACAAGAAAATTCTTGACGCCGCCTATAACTCAGTCACTTCAACTGTCGCCCCAAAAAATATGAATTTCACAACTTGTTTTGGTGAAAATGCGGTGTGCGGCTCATACAATGATTCAACGGAGCTTGAGCCTGCTCTTTTCAAACTGGAAGGGCTTACGGACGGCGTTTACGGAATCTACTTTGAATTCAAAGATGGAAGCGGAAATTCTGCATATTACCCAGAAGAACTAAATAGTGAGGGTGAGCCAATTCCTCCTAAATCTTTATATTATTTCTCTCTGGACGGAACGGCTCCTGCCATTGATGCTCCTTCAGTAACTTCCCCTTCAGACTCTTCTACAAGTCTTGCGCTTTCATGGGACAACACTTCTGTAAAGGATTACAGCAAGGCTTACTTCGAATGGAAGAAATATGAAGACTCAGACTATGAAAGTGAAAATAAAACCGCTGATATTGCAAAGACTTATGGCACAACGACTCTGACAAGCCTCGAAGCCGGAACACGCTACTCAATAAACGCCCATTACTTTGACGCAGCCGGAAACGAAACAACAATTAAAGATATAAGCGCATACACAAGTCCTGACATTCCAAAATCTGCAAGTCTTTCTACAGATTATGGCACAAGCGTGACCGTCACTGCCGAAAAACCGGATGAAGGTCTTTTCAGTAACCTGGCAGTCCGTTACAAAAAATCAGGTGAAACAAACTGGTCTGAAATCAGCAGTTTTAATGTCGGAGAAGACGGCAAAGGCAGCAAGACAATCTCAAATCTTGAAAAGGGCTTTGAGTACGACTTTGAAATCTGCTCTTACGACGAAGAAAGCGGAAAATACAGTCCTTCTTATACGAGCGAATCAAATTACTTAAAATTCAAGACAATTCCAGAAGCCCCTGCAACTGTAACGGATAACTCCGGAACTTATACGGACAGCATTGAAGTCAGCTGGACGGCACCTTCAAACGGGGCATGCAGCGGTTACTATGCTTATCTTTCTACAAGTTCGGATTTTTCAGCCGGCACAACCACAAAGAGCCCTGTTCAGACTTCTTCAGCAACAAGCTATACCTTTGAAGATCTTACACCGGGCAAGAAATATTTCGTAAAGGTTGAAAGCTACTACGGAGACACAGGCAATGCTTCTTCAAGAGCAAAAACTTCTTACTCATATACAAAAGCTGCCCCTGTAACAAATCTTGTTCTTGCCGCAACTACAAAAGACAGTCTTACAGTAAACTGGACAAAGCCTGTAAGTGATTATGTTGCTAATTACTATATTTACTACAAAAAAGCAGGTGATTCCAGCTGGTCAGTTGCAGGCGATACCAATACATTGAGTTATAAGATTGAAAACCTTGCTGGCGGTGAAAAATATAATGTAATAATCAAAGCTTTCAGTTATAACTTGAGTGATGGAGCAGAAAACGCTACAGAGGGCTGGCAGATTTGTCCTAACCCGGTAACAAACCTTAATGCCGAAAAAGTGACTGACACAAGCCTTAAGCTCACCTGGACTAAGCCTGCCGGCAATTATGACGGATATAATATTTACTATTACAATGAAAATGAAACAGGGTATCCGGCAAATCCTAATATAACTATCGAAAAAGCAAGTGAAAGCGTGGACAGCAGCGGTTATGTCACCACAAACCTTACAGGTCTTTCATCAAAGAAATTCTACAACATCAAGGTTGAATCTTACATTGGCACAGGAAGCTTAAAAACTTCAGAAACAACTACCTGTTCTCTCAAACTTGACGGCGTTAAGTCTGTTTCCGCCGATGCTACGGCAACAAACAAGATTAAGCTCAGCTGGACAAATCCTGCTTCAACGGCTTACGATGGAATCAGGATTTACAGGGGAACAAGCACAACTCCATTAACGACAATCACCAGCAAATCAACCACTTCTTATGAAGACAGCGGACTTTCAGTCAATACCCAGTACAGTTACAAGATTGAAACCTACAAGATTGACAACGGCGAAGAATTCAGCACTTATTCAACAAGGTCATGCTTCACATATTCTTCACCGATAACAAATCTTTCGGCTGTTTCAAATGCACCTGGCGAACTGACCCTTTCATGGACAAATCCTGCAAATTCAAATTATTATGACATTTGTATTTATAACGGCTTGAATTATGTAACGCGAATTTCTATTAAGTCTACAAACTCTTACACAGTAACAGGCCTTACAGGCGGAACTTCTTATACATACAGCGTAAGAACAAGAAATGCAGAATCTATTCAGAATACAAGCTATCCTTCAGTCACAAAATACACAATGCCTTCTGCTGTAACAAACCTTACCTGGACTTCGGCAAATATAGCTCAGACATCAGCATACCTCAGCTGGACTAAACCGAGCGGAAGTTACACTGGCCTTAATGTTTACTACAAGCTCAGCACGGCTTCTTCTTGGACTCTATTCAAAACTTATGCAGACAATACGACAAGCAATTGCTCTGTAACAGGACTTACAGCGGGCAAAACTTACAACTTCAAGGTAGAAACTTATTCAAGCAATGTAACTAACTCAAGTTCTTACACTTACCCGACATGTACCGGCTATACAAAGTGTAATGCCGTAACAGGCGTAAGTCTCAGCTCAAGAACTACAAACAGCCTGAAAATCAGCTGGACTAATCCGACTGGAGATTATACAGGTGTAAGGCTTTATTACAAACAATCTTCTGCTTCTGCAAATTCATATTCTTATATTTCTATGACAAAAGACTCTACTTCATACACGCTTTCAAACCTTACTGCCGGTACAAGCTATGACGTTTACCTTGCTTCATACTACTACAGCACTTCATATCTTGTAACATCAACTTCTACAGGCTCCGGCTCTTCTTATCCTCTTAAGAAAGCTACAAATCCGAATGTGCCTACAGGCCTTTCTGTTGCAAGAAACAGCAGCGCTGGATTAACTGTAAGCTGGAGTGCACCTGGCACGGGAAGCAAGACTGGATACAGGTTGTACTACAAAACTTCTTCTGCGACAAGCTGGTCTTATAAAGATACGACAAGCACATCTTATAGCTTCGGAAACACAAATCTTACTAACTCAACAGAGTACAATTTCTATGTAATGTCATATTATACTGTAAACAGTGAGACAATTTATTCAAGTGCAACTTCAACCAAGTCTTACTACACAATGCCGGCGGCTATTTCTTCTTCTTACTGCAGCGTTTACAGCGACGACACAATGGGAAATATTGTTGTCATGTGGTATAATCCTTCATCGTCATTGGCCGGTGTAAACGTTTATCTTGGAACTTCAACTTCTTATGCCGCATACACGACTAACGTTCCTAGCAGCAGCTATTCTACCTGTGCAGTCAAGATTCCAAGTTATAGCAGGTCAAGTTCATATACAATCAGGGTAAGGCCTTACCATAACTTGAACAAAAGTAAAATGGAAGGTCCAGAAACATCGTTTACATTCACCCCTAACGGGGCAACCAACCTCATGGTTAACGGCAAAAGATACTCTTACACGCAAATGAAAAATGTTACAACAAGTACAGCCACAATTAGTAACAACTCTTCCAGAACAGACGGTGCCTTCCCAAGTAAAAGAACCGTAAAACTTTCTTCTTATTCAATTGGAGCCTATGAAGTTACCCGGGAATTGTACAGTGCTGTAATGGGCTCAGATCCTTCTACTCATAAAACCAGCAGTTATTTGCCGGTAAATAACGTTACCTGGTATCAGGCGATTGCCTTCTGTAATAAATTGAGTGCCCTTCAGGGACTTGCTCCATATTACACGATTTCTGGAATTGATGATTCATGGTGGAAAACTGCAAGCATATCAAGTGGTTCAGGCCTAAATTCAAGCAGCATTATCTATGTGCCGACTTCATCTAACAATTCATGGAGTACTGCAACCTACAAGACAAGTGCAAACGGCTACCGCCTGCCAACAGAAGCTCAGTGGGAATTTGCCGCCCGTGGTGGAAGTACATCTGCAGAAGACTGGAAATATGAATATTCAGGCAGTGATAACCGCGATAAAGTTGGTTACACAGGTGGTAAGAGTTCTCCTACAACTGTCGGAACCCTTGCTTCAAATACACTTGGATTGTACGATATGACTGGAAACGTATGGGAATGGCTCACAGACTGGAATAATAATCCAGTAAACAGTGGAACCTGGACGGATCCTTACTGTGCCCTCTATACGGCAGAAAAAGAAAGTGCAAATCCTTCTACAATGAGCTATACAAGTGGCGGCGTTCTTTTGAAGGGTGCTTCATTTAAGTCGACAGGTAACAGACAGATTGACTATAACGGAAATAAGAATATGCCATACAATAAATATGATGACTACGGATTCCGTATCTGCCGAAACGAGACTTATTAAAACATAAGAATAATAAACCAACCCGGATTACGCAGGTTCTGTAATTTCATCTGTGACATCTGTGTAATCTGTGGTTTATTATTCAGGCTTATGCTATAATATTTTTAGTATGGCAGACTACCACGTTTTTGACCCGGCCCCGGAAGGCACCCCGGTTGCTAATTTTGTTCATCTTCATGTTCATTCTGATTATTCTTTGCTTGATTCCTGCGCCAAGCTTGATGATTTGGTCGCCAAGGCCAAGCGGCTCAATATGCCAGCCCTCGCACTCACTGACCACGGAAACATGTTCGGTGCGCTCAATTTTGAGCATCTCTGCCATGTAAACGGAATCAACCCGATTGTCGGCGAAGAATTTTATGTCGCTTTCGGCTCACATCTGGAGAAAAATTCCGTTCCATATTCACACAAGGGCGAAGACGGAGACCGCCAGGCCCGCTACTTCCACTTGATTTTGCTCTGCGAAAACGAAACCGGCTACAAAAATATGAGCTGGCTTTCTTCAATCGCCTATACGGAAGGAACCTGGTACAAACCCCGAATCGATTTCGAGCTTCTCGAAAAATATCATGAAGGTCTCATTTGCTGCTCTGCCTGTATCGCTGGCGAACTTCCACAGCTTTTGCTTGCAAACAAGGACGAAGAGGCAAAAGAACTTGCCTTAAAATACAAAAATCTTTTTGGCCCAGACCACTACTACATCGAATTGCAGGATCACGGCCTTGAAGACCAGAAAATCGTCAACAAAAAGCTGATTGCGCTGGCTCACGAGCTGGACATTCCACTTGTCGTCACAAACGACATTCACTATATCGAAAAAGAAGACGCAGAGGCTCAGGACTGTCTTCGCTGCATCGGCTTCAAAAAGAACATGAATGAGCCGCATCAGACCATGGGCGAAGGCCGCGCCGAGTGGTATTTCAAAACTGAAGAAGAAATGCGGCTTTTGTTTCCGGACTGTCCCGAAGCTTACGACAACACAATCAAGATTGCCAATATGTGCAACCTTACCATTCATCAGTACAAAACCATGGAGCTCAAAGGTACGCTTCCACGATTTGCCCTGCCAGAAGAATTCCAGACTCACGGCGAAGATTATGCCAAAAACCAGGACGACTATATGCGCCACCTTGTTGAAGAAGGATTGCGCAAGCGATACAAGGAAATCACTCCAGAAATCCGGCAGCGCTGTGAATACGAAATGGCTATCATTTTGAAGATGGGCTTTTCGGGCTACTTTCTCATCGTTTGGGAATTCATCAACTGGTCCAAATCCACTTATGACAACGTAAACAAACGGCCCAAGCCCTACATGCCGATTGGCCCGGGCCGAGGTTCTGGTGCGGGTTCTCTCGTAGCCTACTGTCTTACGATTACGGACATCGATCCGTTCCGCTATAAACTGATTTTCGAACGATTTTTGAATCCTGAACGAGTTTCCATGCCGGACTTCGACGTTGACATGGACTTCGACTATCGCCAGGACATCATCCAGCATACACGCGACTTGTACGGCGACAAAAAAGTCGGCCACATCGTAACGTTCGGAACTTTAAAGCCAAAGAACGTAATTGCCGACGTTGGCCGCACTCTGGGCATTCCCCTTTCCGAAGTCAACATGCTCAAGTCAAAAGTCTCAGAGAACCTTAAAGCCAAGCTCAAGAACTGCTTTGAGCCGCCAAGCGAAAAATTTCCGGACGGCGGTCAGCTTGCGGAATTCCGCCATGATCCGCGATACGAAAAGCTCTTTGACCTTGCAATCAAACTGGAAGGCTGCAAGCGAAACACGGGTCTTCATGCTTCGGGCATGGTTATCGGTCTCACGGAATTGCCCAACTGGGCTCCGGTTTTCATGGATTCTAAAACAGGAAAAGTCGGCGTTCAGTACACAATGGACATTATCGAGCCGTGCGGTCTTGTAAAATTCGACTACCTTGGACTCAAAACTCTTTCTCTGATTCGATATGCCGAAAATATCATCAACAAGCACAAAAAACCCGGCGAACCGGATTTTGTCTGCGCAAAGGTGAGCGAAACTGACCCCAAAACATTCGAGCTCTTTAAGCGGGGCGACTCTGCCGCCGTATTCCAGTTTGAGTCTCCCGGCATGCAGAAGATTTTGCGTCAGTTCAAGCCCGAAAAACTTGAAGATTTGGTCGCCCTGAATGCGCTTTACCGGCCGGGTCCAATGGATTACATTCCCAACTACATCGACGGAAAATGGAAGCCGGAAACCATTCACTATCCTGACCCTTGCCTTGAGCCGATTCTTAAGGAAACTTACGGCGTTATGGTATATCAGGAACAGATTATGCAGGTTTCCCAAAAGATTGCGGGCTTCTCTCTTGGTGGAGCTGACATGTTGCGCCGAGCCATGGGAAAAAAGAAGCCTGAAGTAATGATGGGCAAAAAAGTTGAATTTGAAGAAGGTGCCGTCAAGCAGGGCTTTACCAAGGAACACGCCGACGAAATCTTTGAAATCATGATTCCATTCGCGGGTTACGGCTTCAACAAGTCTCACGCAGCAGCCTATTCAGTCCTTGCTTATCGCACAGGCTGGCTAAAGGCAAATAAACCTGCAGAATTCATGGCAGCCAACCTTACAAACGAAATCACTTCCACGGACGGTTTGCCTGCCTACATTGAAGAAGCAAGGCGAATCGGAGTCCCGGTTGACCCGCCAGACGTAAACCGCTCTGACTCAATCTTTGATGTCGTAGACGGTCACATAGTGTTTGGCTTTAAGGGTATCAAAGGCATGGGCGACAGGGCTGCCCGGGCAATCGTCTACGAGCGGGAGCAGAACGGCCCTTACAAAGACTTCATGGACTTTCTTACCCGCGTAATTGCCGTAAAGGAAATCCCCGGTGAAGAAAGGGGCGAAGAAGAAGGTAAATCCACGAGGCAGACAGCAATCAACAAAAAGGCTGTGGAAGTCCTCATAAAATGCGGTGGCTTTGACAACCTTGACCAGAACAGGCCCACATTGATTGCAAATCTTGACCGTGCCTACGCCTATGCCGAAAAAATCGCATTTGGTGCAGATGACGGTCAGCTTTCCCTCTTTGGTGACACAGACGAAAAAGAATACGCTGACTTCGTCTTTGAAAAGGTGGAAGACTGTTCCCGCCTTGAAAAACTCAACATGGAAAAGGAACTGATTGGCTGCTATGTTTCAGGCCACCCGCTGGACGAATACCGCAAGGCCTATGAAAAAGCAAGCGTAAATTCCCTCAATATTGCCAGAGTCGCAAAAGACGACAAGGCCGAAAGGGACGCTGTAATCGCGGCTAACGGCGGCAATGCATGGAAGGCAAAAAATGCAGGCAGGGTACATTCAGCAGTGGGCATGATGATGGAACTGCGCACAATCGTCACCAAAAAAGGCGACCAGATGGCCTTCGGAAAGCTCCAGGATTACAACGGCACAATCGACCTAACTTTCTTCCCCAAAACATGGGAGCAGCTTAAGGACAAAATCGAGAACGACAAAATTTACGCCTTCAAGGGCAAAATTGATTCCAGCAGGGAACAGCCGAGCATGCTGGTTGATTCCATTGAAGACCCGAAAGTTCTTCAGGAAAAGGCCATCGAGGAAATCCACATTCAGCTGGATTCTTCATTTGCAGACGAGCGGCAGATTTTTAATCTTAAGGAATATCTTTTTGGTGCAAGCGGAACCTGTTCGGTTTATTTCCATATAGACACGCCAACAGAAACTTACATAGTAAAGGCATCGAATCAGCTTCAGGTTCCAGCTACAAAAGAATTTATGGAAAGCCTAAAGGAAATTTCTCTCGTAAAAGACGCCTGGGCAATATAAGACCGGGGGCTAATTGTCCGTAAATCAAGGATTTGCGGCACTTCCCTAAATTCATTCCCCAAGGCTGATTTTTCCTTTGTCTTTTTGACGATAAAGCATTATATTTTAAATATGAACAGTATTTTTTCAATTTTGGCTTCGGTCGCTTCAATTTATATGATTTTATGCTTTATCCGCGTCATTTTCTCATGGTTTCCTGGAGCTGAATTTTCAAAATTCGGCACGATTCTAAGGCAAATGTGCGACCCTTACCTCGATATTTTCCGAAGATTCCGCTTTCTTAGATTTTCTTCCTTTGATTTTACCCCGGCAGTTGCCCTTTGCGTGCTCATGGCCATTCAGACTTTTTTTGCCAGCCTTGCTACAGGTTCAGGATTCAGACTTTCTTCAATTCTGGCCATGATTGTCATGCTCGCAGGCAATATATTGACTTCACTTTTAGGCTTTCTGGCTATAATTATCATTGTCCGCCTGATTGTTTATCTTTTTATCGGTGACGGGTCTTCATCCTATTCAATATGGACGGCCCTCGACCGCGCCATTTCACCGATTATCTTCCGCATCGCAGGAATTTTTTTCAGGAATCAGTCAATTTCCTTTGTTAAAGCACTCCTTGTCTCATTCATCACGCTGATTGTATTTTCTGCCGTAATTACCTACGCAATCAGAGTTCTGGGAACCTTGATAAGTATGATTCCGTTTTAAAACCACAGATTACACAGATGTCACAGATTATAGAACGATTTTCGTAGCACAAAATTTTTAATTCTTATAATCTGTGTAAAATCTGTGGATAAAAAAGGAGAGTTACATGCATATTTCTGAATTAAACAATTCAATTTCGACTCTCCCAGGAATCGGCTCGGCAAAGCAGGCACTTTTTGCCCGCCTAAACATTTTTACGATTTCGGATTTGCTTCAATTTTATCCGCGCGATTACGAAGACCGCACGCAAAAATCCACGGTCGCACAATCCATGCAGAATCAGACCGGCAAAGTCCACACGATTGTTCAGATTGTCGGACACGAATGGTTCGGTTACGGCCGCATGAAGACTTTGAAGCTGATTGCAAGCGACGGAAGTGGTCTGGTGGAACTTGTGGCATTCAACCGACCCTTCATGGAAAAAACTCACCCGGTCGGACAAATCGCCGCCCTCACCGCAAAATGCGAAATCAAATACGGAAAATATCAGTCAACTTCCTTTGAACTTGAAAAAATCGCTGACGGCGGGGAACTTTCGGCTTTCACCGGGATTGAAGTGCCGAACAGCAAGGTTTTTCCAATTTATCCGCTCACAGAAGGACTCACGAACAAAATCCTGAGCAAAACAATTCAAGCGGCTTTCAAGCAGTTTTCGCTCGGCCTTGAAAACGACCTTCCGCCACAAATCATCGAAAAACGCCATCTGCTTTCCAAAAAAGAGGCAATCAGGCAGATTCACTTTCCAAAAACGCTTTCAGAGGCAATCGGTGCAAGAAACACTCTCGTTTTTGAGGAACTTTTCTTGTTCCAGAAAACTCTGGCAGAACGGGCAATCGCACACCGCGGAAAATTGCCGAGAATCGAAGTTGACACAACTGAAGACACGCAAAAGCAAGTTTCCGAAGAAGAATTTGCCAAAAATCTTTCCACGAGGCAAAAAAATCTTCTTTCCCGACTTCCTTACAAGCTCACGCCCGATCAGATGAGCGTAATCGCCCTCATGAACGAGGACATTGACCGAAATTATGGTTTTTATGGGGGCGTTGCGGGGGTAGCCCCCGCAGAGAGGGGAGCGACCAACGAAGTGGGTGCGTGGGGGGTAGGGAGCGACGGCGAAGCCGACAAAACCTGTGAGACAGGTTTTGAGCGAGTCTCGGTGAAGGCTATGCCTGAACCGACTTCTCCCTCTCACAATTTTCTTCCACACTTCTCCATGCGCACTCTCCTTCAGGGCGATGTCGGCTCTGGAAAAACTCTTGTCAGCTTTTTTGCAGCCCTGCGCGTGATTGACTACGGCGGACAGGTCGCACTCATGGCTCCAACGGAACTTCTCGCCCGTCAGCACGCCGAAAATGCCGCAAAACAGCTTGAAGCGGTGAGTGTAAGCGTTGCATATCTCACAGGAAACATCAAAACAAAAGGCCGCGACAACCTTCTTTCTGCGCTCAAAAAAGGCGACATCAATCTCGTAATCGGAACTCACGCGCTTTTTTCGAAAAATGTGCAGTATCACGACCTGGCTCTCGCAATCATCGACGAACAGCATCGTTTTGGCGTAATGCAGCGTTCGGCAATCCTGGACAAAGGCCGCACTTCCGTTGTCGCAACAGACAAATACGCCCAGCCGCCTTTCCGTGAGCCGAACCTCCTTATGATGAGCGCGACTCCGATTCCGCAGACACTCGCCCTCACCGTTTTTGGCGACCTCGACGTGCGCACAATCCACACAATGCCGCAGGGCCGAAAGCCAGTCACAACATATCTTTCAAGAGCAGGTAACGAACGCAACGCCTACGAAGCCGTGAGAAAGGAACTTGCGGCCGGGCATCAGGCATATTTTGTCTATCCCGCAATCGACGCTTCCACATCGCTCAGCACTCTTGATGAAGGCACTTCGACTCCGCTCAGTGCCCGTTCCCTAAAATCAGCGGAAGAAAGCTTCAATTTCCTTCAGACACAGGTTTATCCGAACTACAAATGCGCGCTGATTCATTCAAAAATCGACGAAGAAACTCAAAATCAGATTTTACAGGATTTCCGCGAAAACAAAATTCAGGTGCTCGTGGCAACAACAGTCGTAGAGGTTGGAGTTGACGTGCCAAACGCCACCTGCATGGTAATCGAACAGGCCGACAGATTCGGTCTTGCAGCCCTACATCAGCTGCGGGGAAGAGTCGGCCGTGGAAGCTCGCAATCATATTGCTTCCTTATTTACCGCTCAAACATCACTGAAAACGGAATCGAACGCATGAAAGCCCTGCGCCAGACCACCGACGGCTTTAAAATCGCCGAAGAAGACCTGAGACTGCGCGGCCCAGGTGAAATCACCGGAACAGCCCAAAGCGGCGACCTAGAATTCAAAATCGCCAACCTGGCAAGGGATGAAAAAATTATGAAAGAAGCAAGAATTGAGGCGTTTTCTATAATAAGCCAAGAAGAAGCCGATTCATAGCCACGAAATTCAAAAAAAACGGGCGGAGTCGGGGTTGCGACACAAACTCGCCTGAGCTTTGCTCACTGCGATGTTTGGGGCGCGTTCCCGACGGGAGCCCGTTTTTTTTAAGCTACATAAGCTTCCAATCGTCTTCTTCTCGACGGTGACTGCAGCATCTGAACCGCACCCTTTTCAATCTGGCGGATTCGCTCTTTTGTAAGGCCGCATGCATCGCCGATTTCCTTGAGGGACATGGCCTTGTAGCCGCCCAAACCGTATCGCATGCGAATTACGCGCTCTGCCTTTGGCTTGAGGGTCTTAAGTGTTGTATCAACGTCATTTTTAAGGGCAGAATCCAGGGCTTCCTGCTCAGGAGTCGGGTTGATTTCATCCTTGAACATGTCACCAAAGACAGCCTCGCTTTTTTCTGAGTCAAGCGGAGCGTCAAGGCTGAGCATGTCTTTGTTAAGGTTAATCAAATCCCGGACATAAGAGGTCTTCATGCCGAGAATTTTTGCAATTTCACGAACCTGCTCTTCTTCGGCCTTGTCGGTTTCAACAAGAGAGCGGGCCTTTTCAATCTGGTAAATCTCAGAAACCTTGTTCATTGGCAGGCGGATTGCACGGCTCTTGTCGCTCAAGGCTTTCTGAATGCTCTGACGAATCCACCACACGGCATAGGAAATAAATTTGTATCCTTTTGACACATCAAAGTGGTCAACGGCTGAAATCAAGCCCAGATTTCCTTCGCTGATTAAGTCCATGAGCTCAAAACCACGGCCCTGATAGGTCTTGGCAATGGCAACAACGAAGCGGAGATTAGCACTTACGAGCTTGTTTTTTGCGGATTTTGAGCCGGCAGCGGCTTTTTGAGCCAAATCTTTTTCTTCTTCGGCAGTCAAAAGCGGGATTCTGTTCAAGTCTTTCAAGTAAGCGTCCATTGTCTCGTCGTTGTATTTCATAAATTTTCTCCTGAGCCTAAGTTTTTTACATATTAGATATAGCAATTTTCGTGCCAACAATCCATTTTTTTTGTAACTTTTCATAAAAAAAGGTGATTTTAAGCCCCAAAAAGTGATTTTTTATTATCAGGGGGCCTCCTCGCTGCGCTCGGCCGGGTCTTCCGCACTTCGCTCACGCTCATTCTTCCCTTCCCTGCGGTCAGTCCAGAACGCATTTGCGGTGCTCCACCCCCTGGCCCAAAAATCAGCCTGCTTTTTAGGAAGAATTTGTGTCAAATTTACCCAGCGTCTTCTTTAGGCTCAAAAAATGCATCATTTTGACACAGATTCTATTTTTTTCCTCTTTGTGGTATAATTTTTTTATTATGATTAAGCTAGTTGCTTTTTTAGGAAATTATGGCGAAGAATACAAAAACACCCGCCACAATGTTGCCTGGCAGTTTGCAAGCCAGCTTCCTTTTTACAATAAGTTTTACTTCCAGAATAAATTCAAGGGCGATTATGCCGCTGTTGAAACCCGCCTTCTTGCAGAGTGGATGGGGGAAACTGGCGTCTACACCACCAAAGACGGTTCTGCACCCCGCGTTCCTGATTCAGCCCCAGAAAAAATCTACTTCCTCAAGCCGCTTACCTACATGAATTTAAGCGGAGAATCTATCGGGGAGCTGGCTCATTTTTTCAAAATAAACAATGACGAAATTCTTGTAGTTCATGACGAGCTGGAGCTTCCAATCGGCACGGTAAGCCTCAAATGGAGCGGCGGCCTTGGCGGCCACAACGGTCTCCGCTCAACAAAAGCCGTTCTGGGGACCGCAGATTTCTGGCGGCTCAGATTCGGCATTTCAAAGCCGGCAAACACCAATATTGCCGACTACGTGCTTTCCAGTTTTACTGCCGACGAACGCATCATTCTGGCTCAGGAATTCGTTCCCACAAATGAAATGTTCTGCAAGCTCCTTCTTTCCACGGACCCCAACCGTATTTTACAGGGCTGGAGCAAGAAAAAAATCGTGGAAAATATTTAATTTTGTGTTATAATCTTAAAATAGCCTATGAAAGAAAACGCATTTGCACATTTTTTTAGCATCGTAAAGGCAGTTCGTGCCGGCTGCCCATGGGACAAAGAACAGACGCCTCTTTCCCTGCGCACAACTTTCTTTGAGGAAACCTGCGAGGCAATCGATGCAATCACTCAGGAAGATTCCGAGCATGCAAAAGAAGAACTCGGCGACGTGCTTCTAAATGTGATTCTCATTGCCTATATGTTTGAGGAAAAGGGTCTTTTTACCGTTGAAGAAACAATCAACTCCATCGCCGAAAAGCTTGTACGCCGCCATCCCCATGTTTTTGCCCGGAGCGAAGGAAGCTCCCAGGTTACAGAAAACGTTGAAGGCAATCCCGAAAAGGTTATAAACCAATGGGAGCGAATCAAAGAAAACGTGGAAGGCCGCAAATCAGACTCCATCCTTGATTCCGTTCCCGAAAAGTTTCCGCCCATTTTAAGAGCGTTCAAAATCGCCAAAAAAGCTTCAAAGGCCGGTTTTGACTGGAATTCCCTTTCCGAAGTCAAGCTTAAATTCTGTGAAGAACTGGCAGAAATGCACGATGCCTTTATCGACGTAGAGCAGCTTTTTCACTACGACAGCACCAGGCCGCTTACCCAGATTCCAATTACAGAAGAACAAAAAAAGGCCATGCTTCATCTCGAAGAAGAATATGGCGACGCGCTCATGTGTTTTTTGAATTATGGACGCTGGCTTGGAATCGATCCCAACGTGGCCTTGCAGCGGGGCATGAAAAAGTTCGAATTCCGCTTCCGCCACGTCGAGGAAAGCATGAAAAACAACAACATCGAAATGGACCATAAAAATCATATGGACATGATGGATTTCTGGAACGAAGCCAAACGCATGCAATAGCAGGCTCTTCCCGAATTTTTGATTGTATTTTTGAGTAATTTCTACTATATTTGTATTATGAGAATTTTTAACGACAACGAAGAAGAAAAAAAATCTGAGCAGAAGGAAGATTCACTTTCTGAGAAATTTTTAAAAACCCGCCAGATTATTTTGAGTGGCGCAATTACCGAAGAAACCACTGCCAAGGTGGTTAAACAGCTTCTTTTGCTTGAAGCCGACAGCGACAAGCCGATTTATATTTTCATTGATTCACCCGGGGGCTCAATCGATTCAGGTTTTGGCCTTTATGACGTAATCCGCTTCATTAACGCTCCGGTTTACACGATTGGCATGGGGCTTATTGCCAGCATGGGCTCAATCATTTTGCTTTCAGTGCCAAAAGAACGCCGTTTTGCCCTTCCAAACAGCCACTACCTCATTCACCAGCCTTTAATCAGCGGTGTTGCCCGCGGAGTCGCCACAGATCTTGAAATTCAGGCCGAAGAAATCGCAAAATCCAAAAAAAAGCTCATCAAGCTGATTGCAGACGAAACTGGCAAGAGCGAGGCTCAGGTCGAAAAGGATTGTGACCGCGATCACTGGCTCACTGCCGAAGAAGCTTTGGAATATGGGCTTGTAAGCAAGGTAATCTCGAAGAGGGAAGAGCTTAAATAAATAATAAAGTGACGCGCAGGATAGAAGTGGCGCAAAGCGTTCCGGCTGATTGAGGCTTGCCGAAAGAAGCCGGAATGGAGCGACAGCGGAACCACGGATAGCCTGGAGGCAGTTAATTCGCGCAAAAGTATGGTATTTGAACTTACGGAATCTCTTATCGATGATATTATTTTCTCGATGGAAGACCAGAACTCAGAGTTCGTCTTTGATTCCAAAAGTGCCAGCCTTGTTCCGCTCGATTGCCTGCTTATGTCTGAACAGGACGAGCTTGGCGAAAACGAAAATATTTATCCCCTGCCCGAATGGACTTCTGACAAGGGATTTGAAATTATGGAAAGATTTGCAGAAAACGTGCGTGTTCCCAAAGTTCGTGAGGAACTGCAGCGGGTTCTTGCAAATGGAAGGGGGGTGTTCAGAAATTTTAAAAATGTACTAAAAGAGTACCCGCACATCGAAAAACGCTTTCACAATTTTAAAAAATCAGAAATGCGCGCCGTTGTTGTGGAGTGGTACAATTCGCTCCGTGAATCCTGGGGTCTGGAAAAACTGAATCAGGATTTTGAGGAATATAACGAACTGATTCAGGAAGATTTTGAATTCCATCCCTACAACCATCAAAAGGACAATGATTGCGTTGTTAGCGAGGCGAATAAAGTCGCAGAAGAAATAAAAGCGGTTTTTGGCGGCAACATGGCTAAAGCGATTGCTCATTTTTGGCTTCGCAAGTTTAATTATGAAAGCCCGGCTGACATTGACGGAATTATCTGCCGTACTCTGTCAGAGGAATTTGCAGGCTGTCTTTTGTTTTCAAAATGCGAGTCCTTTGCAAAAAATGTGGTGGCTCTCACTGCAGTTTTTGTAAATCAGAATTACCGTGGCTTAGGAATTACCAGAGAGCTTTTTTCACGCGGTATTTCCTACTTAAAAAAAAGCGGAATTCAGAGTTTTATTATTGTTGATTCTGTAATACCAGATTATCTGGAACCTTTGTTAACCCGTTGTGGATTTGAAAAAAAAGGTTCCGCCTACACGCTAGAATTGACAGACAAGTAACCCGATTTTAAAAAGGAGTTTTTTTATTATGGCATTCAGACGCAATTTCAGAAGAAATTTCAGACAGAACAGAGAGATTGATCTCGATCAGGCAGCAAACTATCTCAAGGATGTTGTTTCAAAAGTAAAGGCTAATCCTGACGAACTTGAAGCACTTAAAAAGGTCTTCAAAAAGAATGTTCCTCTCACAATGCGTTCTTACGTGGCCGCTTACCTTTTGCGAAATGCCGGCGGCGCAATCTTCCGTTTCAACAAATTCAATGAGCGTGAAGATTTTCATTCAAACCGTGAAGAACGCTTCAACCGCTACGAACGCAGCGAGTCTCAGACAGAAGAATCTACCGAAGAAAACACAGCTTCACGAGAGCGCTTTGTCCGCGTTCAGATTCCAGCAGAAAACTCAGAAGTTGTTTTTGTAAGCATTGGCCGCAACCGCCGCGTTTATCCACGCGACCTCGTAGGTCTTTTCATCAGCGTTGCAGGCATTGAAAAAGAGCGCATCGGCGACATCCGCGTGCTCGCAAACTACTCATTCGTTCAGCTTTTCAAGGAAGATGCAGAAAAAGCAATCGCAGCCTTGAATGGTCATGTTTACCGCGGCCGACCTTTGAGCGTAAGCTACTCAAAGCAGCGCCCAGAAGAAAGCGAATCTGAAGAAGAATCAGTAGACAACTATGAAAACAATGAGCCGGTTCCTAACGTATCAAACGAGTCGGCTCCAATCGTTGACAGCTACACTTCAACAAATAACGACACCATGGCACAGCAGGCTGCCTTTGCGGCCGCTCAGGCACAGATGACTGACGAAGAAATCCTTGCCGCACGTGCGCCACGTTCTTCTTCATCAGAAGATCTTTAATTAATTTTTGGAGCAGAAATGGACCTTCACCTGATGCATACAGGCCCTCTTCGGGTCAACACTTTTATTGTTCCTCTATGCGGGAACAATGTCTTTATCGTTGATCCGGCTGACTGCAGTTTTTCCCATGATGAAGGTTCTGTTATTTCCTATCTTGCTTCACAGAAGTTAAATCCCGTGGCAGTCGTTCTGACCCACGGGCACTTTGACCATATTTCAGGCCTTACGACCATAAAAAATTCCTTTTCTTCCCTTCCGATTGCAATCCATAAAAATGATTCTGGCATGATAGGCTCATCTTCCAAAATCGTACAGGGCCAGGCTCTTTCCCTCATGGGATTCGGTGCATTTCTTCCTTTTGTCTCAAATCTTCCGGAACCTCAGGCTTTTCTCGAGGACGGCAAATCTCTGGAGCAGGTTTTTGAATCTTTTTCTTTTGACGAAGACGTACGCACTGCCCTTTCGAGCTGGAAGGTCATGCACACGCCGGGGCATACAGAAGGTTCCTGCTGCCTTTACAACCAGGCAGAAAAGACATTGATTTCGGGCGACACGCTTTTTTACAGATCATGGGGAAGAACCGATTTACCGGGTGGCAGCGAAAGCAAAATTCATCAGAGCCTTGCCAAAATACTAAAAGAGTGTAAAGAAGACACTCAGGTTTATCCGGGCCACGATTACACGGGCTTCACTTTGGCACAGAATTTTTAGTTAAAACAATTTTATTTCACCACATGGGGTTTGCAGTTCGGCGAAAACCAGCTCGCCGTATCTGTCCCATGAAATTTTATAGTACTGACAGGAAATTTTTTCTTCTGAGGAATTCAGGTCAATCAGCGCAAAAGTGTTGGGCATGCCGCCACGAGCCTGGGCACAGCTGCCGGGATTTAAAATTTCAAGGCTTTCTTTTTTGCCGTTGCGGGTGACATGGGTTTTCTGCACGTTGGGAACGTGTGTATGCCCGTAAAAAACTACGTTGCAGCCCCTAGTCAGAGCTTCAGAGCGTAATTCTCTGATTCCGTAGTAAACTCCATAGCGATGCCCGTGGGTTAAAAAGATTTTTTTGCCGGCAACCGAAAATTCCTGAAATTCCGGGACAGTAATCTGAATTCGCTGATCGGTAAAAATCGTGGATGTTGAGTTGTCGCCGTTGCCCCGGACAAAATAAAGGACGGGCGGTATTTTTTGGCAAAAATCCTTGTCTGAAAAAGCGATTTCAAGCATTTCTACCAGATCAAAGATTCCATCGCCGCAAAAACACATGGCATCACACGAGGAACCGAACCTTTCGATAATTGACTGAACAATCTTGGAGTCGCCGTGTGAATCAGAAAGGACAAGAATTCTGGCAGATTCCTTTTTTGAGAAGGCTTCTAGTGCCTGAGCAGAGCAAATGGAAAAATCCGGCTGCTGAATAAGTTCTATCATTGAGCCTGCTTATTCAAAAATAAAATGATTGATTGACTGTAAGCCTGTTTCACCGTCTACATAATGAACGACGGTACGGTTCTTTTCGAGCAGCTTCTGAACGAAAGCAGCCAGTGAAGAATCAGCCTTTAACGGCTCGCGAAGTTCAATCATTGAAGACACTGCATTTGTAAGGATTTGAGTTGCGTCAAAATCAGGAATAAAATCAGTTACTTCACCTTCGATTGTGTTTGTTTTGTGGGCATAATCAAGCACGAAATCAGATGTAGATTCAGAGCCCAGCACGTCATCCTGAGAAAAGAAAGTGAATACCGGGTAAGGAAGCTTTCCGCCTTCGGCTTTATCCTGAATTTTTGAAAGGGCAATATGAAGGCCTTCTGGAGCACCCAAAACCACCATGCCGGCAAGGTTTTTGTCTTCGATGCGGTCAGCAAGGGAACTGATTCGCTCCTTACCAGCAACCATGAAATCTGCAGGATAAACTAAAATTGAAATCAAGCCCTGAGAATCTTCAGTTTCGATTCCAAAATTAGTGTTGAGTGACTGGGTGATTTTTGCTACATTTTCGTCATCGTTGTATCCATAGCCCAGAATTACGACAACATTCTTGCCTTCAATGTAGGCCTTTGTCTCAGCGGAAAGTTTTTTGAGCTTTTCGGGAACATTTTCTGAAGCAGGATTTGCGGCAAGCGCATCTGAAACCCTGGACTTTTTTTCTTTTTTGCAGGAAAGAAATGAAATGACAGAAAATGCCACGAGTGAAAAAACAAAGATTTTCAATAATTTTTTACAAGCAATTTTTTTTAACATAAAACCATTTTATCAAAAATTTAAAATTAACAAAAGCATAAAATATGATTTATGAATTACATGCCCACCTTTACGGTAATGGAACCCTTTTTTTCGTGATTTTTAGGAGCCCTGCCTGCACCGGATTTAGGACCGCCTCTAGGCTCAGGACCAGCAAAGCCCGGACCACCGTGAAATGCAGGGGGAATCTCGGCGTCTGCGGCAGAACGTGCTCCAGGTCCAAGAGATTTTGAATCATTTCTAAAAACCTGAGACGGAGCACGCATGGCACCGCCTTTCGGAGCGTCCGCCCTTTCGCCTTTGGCAACAAAAATCGCATTGTCTGCGGTGAATTCCTTATCGTCGTTTTTTGGTCTTTCAATGCTGCGCTCGCTTTTCGCCGTGTTTTTCCAGAAAGCAACCCTGCCTCTTGAAGTAGTCAGTTTGACAGCCCTGTATCGCGTCTTTAAGCCGAATACCGTGCCGCGCACAGAAGCCGTTGCGACAGGAGAGCGGACTGTAAAGCCGACACGGCGGTCAGCAGATTTCTGGACGTTTGATCTGAGGGAGCCTGTGTCCAAAAATATTGTGGTTTCGTCCTTGCCCTGTGAGCCGTTAAGTCCTTCCCGCTCTATAAGGCTCTGCAGGGTAATCCGTGAAAGAGGAGCCACTGTAACGGTCGATTCCTTGATTTTGAGGACGAGTTCCGATTTGAAGCCGGTCTGAATGACAGAGCCCTGATTGAGGGAATCGCCGCTTTTTAGGGGAACCCATGAGCCGCCACTCTGCACTTCGGCCTTGCCCTTTGCTGAAATTACGATCGCCTGCATGGCAAAAGATGAGAATGTGAAAACAGAAACGATAACGGTCAGAATAAATTTTTTCATATAACCTCCCTGCAAACCTTAGAATGCAATGGCCGCACTGATTTTAAGCTGATTTTTGCTTGCTCCAATTGTATTTTCATGTTCTTCTTTGCCTTTATATCCGACAAAATCGACGCAAAACAAAACATCGCTGACTATGCTCCAGTTGAATCCGGCATTATATTGGAAGCCGGCCTGTTCAATTTCCTCGCTTTCATCGCCGGACAAAGCATCAAAAACCAGGTCTCCGCCTGCGTATAAAAGAAAATTTTCAACAGGTTTTATTGAAGCTGAAAGACCAGCCGTAAGTACGCCGGAATATTCCGGCTCAATCAGAGAGTTAACGGCAGTTCCGCTTGTAAAGCCCTGAAAAGACTTAAATCCGCCCTGATTTCCTGAAGCATAAAGAGCATTTAAAGAAATAGACATTGATTTGTAGTCAGGATAAACGGAAAGTGAAGCCTTTGAGAGGTTTGCTTTTTCCATATCCTTTTCGTCAGATTTTGATAAGCCCAGAGTTGAAGAAATATTGTAGAAAACAGGCGCAACAATCGGGCCACCAAGTTCAACAGTTCCCCAGAAGCGGTTGATTTTTGTTGATTCCAAAGAAATCGCTGCCAGTCCTTCTACAGAAATACTTTGATTTGCAGCAAAATACGGAAGGGAAAGCGTTAATGCCCCAAGAACAAATTTATTTGCCGTGACATAAACCGTTTTTTCTTTGTCCGTGAGATCCGTATCATCGCCTATGATTGTTATGTTCTTTGCGTTAAGCAGGCCTGTGTAAGCCCCGTAAAGAGAAATTGCAGCTTTGGAAAGGTTTGCGTCAATTTTTACACCGTCGGCGTTTTGTGAAAAAATAATTCCTGTCAAATCAGAGTTGAAAAAACGCCCGGCAGAAAACGTAAGGTCTCCGGAATCAAGTTCCTTTTTGGCTACGATTTTTAAAAGATTCAGATCAGCATAAAGAATTAATTTTTTATCAGAATCTTCGACAGCATCGTTATATTCATATTGAAAGGAACCTTCGCCTGCAATATAGCTTGAACCGTCTTCGGAGAGGGGATTTCTGAACCACAGATTCAGGCCATTTTTTTGGTCGAGCTTGAGGGAACCGTCCTTTTCGGCATTGGCGAATTTTGTGTCGTTCGTTAGAAGACCGCCGTTTTCCATGGAAAAAGCTGACTGGGCAAGGAAAAGAACAGAAAAACCGGCAAAAATGATTTTGGACATTGTTTTAATCATTCTTCACCCCCTTCAGCGTCAAGGCAGGAATTAAAAAGATCGATTGCTTCTCGGCCGGAAACCAGCATCGCAGGATCTGCTTCAACCGGCAAAAAATCCTTTGACTTGAATTCCTTGAAGGCATAGCGCGGAGACTTGAAAAGCCTGTAGAAAAGACCGCCTTTAAGGTTAAAAGCCTTCATATATATTGAAGAAAGCTGGGCAAGATTTATCTCAGAGGCTGCGTCACAATCTGTGCCAAAATAATCGTTTTGTTGAAGGGCCGCAAAAGATTCTTCGTCTGAGGCTTCGTCTGAAACCAAATTGACATAGAGGGCTGGAAGATATGAAGCCTGAGCAAAAGTGATTTTTTCTGAATTGATGAGTTTTGACAGCCGCTCGGAACTTTGCGCAAAGGATGGCAAAGACAGAAGCAGGACAAATGCAAAAACTGCAATTAGTTTTTTCATTTATGTAACTTTCCCCCTTTTTAGCAGGATAAAATCTTCGAAAATTTTAAGAAAATTTACAGTTCAATTATAACTTGTGTTATAATGTTTGTCATGGAAAAAAAGCGAAAAAAATCGAAAGAATCCCAAAAATCTCTGCCCCGTAAAGCAGTTGCCGGGATTATTGTTTTAGCTTCTGTCTTATTCTGGTCACTTTTTTGTGCCATCGGAGCGTTGCAGAAATTCGACTACCGAATCTATGATCTTCTGCTCAGCTTTACCAATAATCCAGAAGTACGCCGGGAAGTTCTGCTTGTAGAAGCGGACAATCTTTCCACCAGTAATGAATCTTTTCAGGAAATGAAGGCCTGGCCCTGGCCACGAAATATTTTTGCGAACGCACTTCTGCGCATGAAAGAATTCGGAGCTTCCACAGCCGTATTCGATATTGAGTACCTTTCGCCTTCAAATCTTGCGGTCAACGAAGATGCCGTAATCGAAGCCGCCGCCACTTTTGACGGAAGCCGGCCCAACTTCGAAAGCTTTATCAAGGACAACGACGATTATTTTGCACGGGCAATTCAATTCTTCGGCAACACATGGCTCACAATCAACACCATGGACATAGACATGAAGTACACTTCCGAAGAAATCGATTACGTCAAAAAACGCTTTCTTTATAACGTTGAAGACAAGGGCGACCTTATTCTTAAGGATTTCAGGCAAAGCCGCCTGGACAGCGTAAAAACTTCCTTCATAGACAACTTTTCCCAGGACAAGCCTGACTGGGACAATCCTAAGTTCCTTAAAAAATACATGGTTGGATTCTCGCCTGCAATGCATCAATTTATAAGTCATGCAAACGGAGCGGGATTTACCAACGTCATAATTGACATGGACGGGACCCGCCGCCGAATCGAGCTTTTGAACAAAAAGGACGAAGTTTTTTCAGGTCAGCTTGCATTTGCACCTGTCCTTAAAATCCTAAATCCAGAAGAGATAATCCGTGAAAAAGGAAGCATTAAGCTGGTAAAATGTCAGGGACTTGCCGGCAAAAACGTCAACATTCCTCTGGACTCAAAAGGAAAAATGCTGATTAACTGGCTTCACTCGCTTTTCATTGATTCTTTCCGGCATGAAAGCATGTACTTCCTTGCCCAGCTTGATGAAGTCGAAAAAAATATTGTCGCGGAACTGAAATCACTGAACGGATTCTTAAATTCGCTGGATTCCGTTCAGATTCCGGGGAAAAAGTTTGAGCCGCTAAAAAGCGCAGCCGGCGTAAGCCAGCTGGTCTCGGACTACAAAGACATTTCAGATTTCAAGGACTACCTTCTGAATAAGTGTGAAGGCTACGATATTGAAGGAAATGCCGTTAACGGTGGAATAGAATATTCAGAATACGTCCAATACTTTCAGGCTCGAAAAGATTTCTTTGAGGGAGTCACAAAATTTGTCAGTGAAAATGCCCTGGATGAAATTGCCGGCCGTCTTCTGAACCTTGTCGACTACATAGATTCCGAAACTTACCAGACAATTCAGACAGAACTTTCGGAAATTCTGGACACCCTGACCAACGAAAGTAATCTTTACAATTCGATTTTTGCCGAAAAAAAAGCCGCCTATGCAAATTCTTTCTGTATTATAGGCCACACGGCAAGTTCCACAACTGACTTGGGTACAACTCCTTTTGAGCGCGCCTACATGAACATTGGAACCCATGCAAACGTCTACAACACAATCATGAACCAGGACTTCATTTATCCTGTTCAATGGTACTGGGGCGTAATAATAACGGTAATCCTTTCAATCGTGCTGATTATTCTTCCTGCCGAAAAAAAACCTTTTGTTCAGAACATAAGCGGTGTTGGCTTTGTGGTTTTAACTCTTGTCGTTCCGTGGATTCTGATTGTCATGTTCAGGGTTTACATTCCAGCTCTGACGGCAATTCTCATAGCCTTTACGTCTTACCTGGCCATGACGATTTACAGGTTTGCCACCAGTGAAAAGGACAAAAAATTCCTTCAGACCACATTCGGTGCATATGTTGCGCCGGCAGTAGTTGACCAGATTGTAAAAAATCCGGCTCTGGCAAGTCTGGGCGGCAAAAGTGACAATCTTACGGCTCTTTTCTCGGACGTTAAATCATTTTCTGCCTTTACGGAAATCGTCAACAACGAGGAAGGCGAAGACAAGGGTGCTGAACGGCTGGTTGCGCTTTTGAACGATTACCTTGGCGTTTTGAGCGACGCAATCATGGATCATAAGGGCACAATCGACAAATACGTCGGTGACGAAATTGTTTCATTCTTTGGAGCGCCTGTTCACAATGAAGACAATGCCTACGATGCCTGTGTGGCAGGAATCCGCATGCTGCAGGCCGAACACCGCTTCAACGAAGAAAACAGGAGCCGGCTGCCGATTAATCCTGCTACAGGGGAACCTTTCTACCTTCATTCCAGGGTCGGTCTGAATACAGGAAACATGGTTGTCGGCAACATGGGAACAATAAAAAAGCTGAACTATACAATCATGGGAAACAACGTAAACCTGGCAAGCCGCCTTGAAGGCACAAACAAAGCTTACGGTTCATGGATTATGTGCTCGGAATCAACCTGGGAAGCGGCAAACCGCGGGGAACATGCCGGCAAAATTGTAGCCAGAAAACTTGACTGCGTCCGCGTAATCAACGTTAAAAAACCGGTTGGAATCTACTCAATCATAGGCCTTCGGGACGAGCTTAGTGAAAAGCGGATCAAAGCGACGGAGCTTTTTAATGAAGGCATGAAATGGTACTTAAAGGGAATTGACACTCCCGGCGAGCCAAAAGACCCGGAAGACTTAAAGAAAGCCTGCATGCTTTACAGGCAGGCAGACGAACTTTATCCCATGGATGAAAGCTCAAAAGTCTTTATAAAGCGCTGTGAAAACTACATAAAAAACGGCCTGCCAAAGATTTGGGACGGCGTTTACACAATGGAAACAAAATAAAAAAACGGGACGAGCGTTAACATCGTCCCGTTTTTTAGTCCCCCGATATTCGGGCCTGGTATTATACCTTGAACTGATCTACCTGCTCGCCAATCTTGTTGATTGACGTGTTAATCTGACCGGAAACTTCGGTAAGGGCAGCGCCTGTTTCGTTGATTTTGCGGGCTCCCACTGCCATTTCGTCCATACTCTGGGTCATGGTCATGGTTGCGTTCTGGAGCTGCTGAACTTCCTTAAGAATCATCTTGTTTCCTTCGGACATTTCGTTTGAAGCGTTTCGAACTTCAACAGTGCTGTCGTTCATGTTGTGCAGGGCTTCCGTAATCTGCTGGCTTCCCTCGTTCTGCTCTTCCATAGCGGCCCTAATCTGCATAACAAGGGCATCGGTTTCTTCAAGTTTGTGTGAAACGGCCTCGAATGCAATGCTTGACTCACTTGAAGCCGCAACAACCTGATTGATTGATTCCTTGATGTTGTTAAGCTGGTCGCCGATTGTCTTTGACTGAGCTGTTGAAGTTTCTGAAAGCTTACGGATTTCGTCTGCAACGACTGCAAATCCCTTGCCGGCCTCGCCAGCGTGGGCAGCCTCAATTGCAGCGTTCATGGCCAGAAGGTTTGTCTGGCTTGCGATTGAAGCGATTGCAACGTTTGCTTCCTGGAGCATTTCTGACTGAGATTCAATCTCATCGATTCGGTCATTGACAGCCTTCTGCTTTGAAATACCAGTCTGAGAATTTGCACGGAGCTCGTTGAATGAACCGGCCATTTTTTCCATGGAAGCATTTACGGAAGAAATGTTGCCAATCATCTGCTCGACTGCCGCACTAGCCTGAGTGACGCCACTTGACTGGCTTTCAATCATGCGCTCCAAAGACTCAATGTTGGAAGCAATCTCGTTTACAGCACCTGCCGTCTGGCTTACAGACTGGTTCTGAGTGTCAATTTGATGCTTCATGCTCTCGATATTCGCGATAATTTCCGTGATTGAGCTTGCCGTGTCCTGTGTGGCTCCTGAAAGGTTTTCGCCTGCAACCATGAGCTCGTCTTTTGAAGTCTTAACGTCGCCAATGATGTTCTGCAATTTGCCAGCGAAAGTGTTGAATCCGTTTACTACATCACCAATTTCGTCCTGTGACTTGAGTTCGATTCGCTTTGTCAAATCTGCGTCGCCAGAAGAAATGTCGTTCAATGTGACTTTTACGCCGTTGAGAGGCTTGAGCATGCTGCGGACAAAAAGCATTGCGATAATCACAAGAACTACAGCAAGTGCAATAAGAATTGGCAGTACGATTTTAATTACAGTGCTTGTTGCACGTTCAACAACCTCCGTTGATTTTGCTATGAAAAGCATGCCGGAAATGGCACCGCTTGAGTCACGGATCGGAGCATAAACGCTCATGTATTTTTTGCCTGCGATAGTATTATAGCCGTTGTATCTTTCGCCTCTTACAAGAACATGATCCACGATAGATTCATTATCGAGGGTAGTTCCCACAAGATTTGCACCAAGCGTCGTAGCGGCACGGATTTTGCCTTCAAACATGGTACATTCAACTTTGTAGTTGTTTTTGATTGTCTCAACGAATTCAGAGTCCGTCATACTGAAAGTTCCTACTACGGCACCCACAATGCGGCCGTCTTTTTTGACAGGGTATGCAACAACAAGGCTGTAGTTAAAAATCGAATTTGACTCATAGGAATATTCGATAAAGCCCTTCAAGGCATGTTTTACAGCATGTGAAGAGCCCAAATTTGAACCTTTTGGAGCATTTCCACCAACAACAATGCCGTTGTCGTCCGTTACAACAAGATAGTCGATGTCGAGGACCTTTTTCTGCTCAACCGTAAGGGCATTGGCCGTGTCATAGTCACCAGAATCAAGGGCGGCTGCGAGACGGGTTTTATCCGCAAGAACGAGTGTAGAATACTGCAGTTGAAGACGCCACTGATCCAGAGTGTCCATTACTCCAAGTTCGGTTGACTCTAGATTTTCGAGGGTAAGGTTTGTAATTTCCGAAGCCGAAACCTTTGTGGAAATAATTCCGACTGCTGCAGATGAAACTATAATCGCAGCAGCAGCCAGAATACTGATTTTTGTAGAAAGTTTTAAGCTTTTCATTTTTTCTCCTTATATAAAAAAGCGATTCCCACCACTAATAAAGTTTAAATTTGTCCTAAATATTATCATTTCTTTTTTGAATTCTGTCAAATTTTTCTTAAAAAATTTAAAGGTTTTGGAGTTTTTTTCAATTTTTTCACCAAAGTTATTGCAAACTTTGTGTATAAAAACTATTTTATCTTATAGAATAAACAACAGGCAGAGGCTAGAGAATATTGAAAGGAAGTCAAGTCACTATTAAGAATGTCAACAAGACATTCGGGGATTTTGTCGCGCTAGACAATATCGATTTTACAATTAAGCAGGGCGAATTCTTCACGCTGCTTGGACCTTCAGGATGCGGCAAAACAACACTTCTGCGCATTCTGGCGGGATTTGAATTTCCAGACGAAGGCGAAATTCTCTTTGATGACAAAGACGTCACCGATCTTCCGCCAAACAAGCGCCATTCAAACACAGTTTTCCAGAACTATGCGCTTTTTCCTCACTTGAGCGTCTACGAAAACATTGCTTTTCCTCTTCGCCTCAAAAAAGAAGACAAAAAAGCAATCGACGAAAAAGTCCGCAAGTACGTTCATCTTGTAGAACTGGACGATCACATCTTTAAAAAGCCCAACCAGCTTTCAGGCGGGCAGCGGCAGCGGGTTGCAATCGCACGGGCCCTGATTAACGAACCAAAAGTCCTTTTGCTTGACGAGCCTCTTTCCGCTTTGGACGCAAAATTACGCTCAAATCTTCTGGTCGAGCTTGATCATCTTCACGACAAAATCGGCGTCACATTCATTTTCGTTACTCACGACCAGAGCGAAGCACTTGCAGTCTCAGACAGAATCGCAGTAATGAATCACGGTCACGTTCTGCAGGTCGGCTCGCCTTTCGAGATTTACGAAAGCCCGGCAACTCAGTTCGTAGCCCAGTTTATCGGCGAGACAAACCTTTTTGAGGCAAGCGTCGTAAACTGCGAAAGCTACAAGGTTGAAGGCAAGGCCGACATCGAGCACATGGTCACGCTTAACGTTCCGGCCCTGGGTCTTCAGGCTCAGCTTGCAGGCGACACTCAGGCCACCAAAGAAGAAGACAAAAACATTCTGGTCACCGACTACGAGCACACCGACGAAGGCCAAAAAGTCGCATTCACCGTGCGACCCGAAAAAATCCGAATCACCCTTGAAGAGCCCAACGTAAACGGCCGCAAGGACATCAACGTTTTCAAAGGCGTAGTCGAAGAGCCTGTCTACACAGGCTTCCAGTCAAAATTCTACGTCAAGCTCGAAAAAACAGGCACAATCGTCAAAGTCTTCAAGCAGCATCAGAATTACCTGGACGAAGGCCCGGAAATCCAGTGGAAGGACACGGTCTACATTTCATGGTCAGCCGAAGACGGCTATATTGTTGAAGATATCGAAAAATAAGGCGCGAATTTTTCGGCTAGGGGCTATTCAGCCTTCGCTAACGCTCATACCGCTTCGCGGTACTACGGGCTTTCTATCCCGCGCGTCATTTTTTTTGATTTTTAGGAGATTTTGATGCATAAAAAAAATCCTGGCCCATTTTACTCTTACCCAATGGGGATTTGGTTCTCGCTCTTTTTTGTCGTTCCGCTGGCAATCATCGTGGCATATTCTTTCATGAAGCGGGACATGTTCGGTGGCGTAATCCGGGAATTCACCCTCGACGCCTATAAACAGATGTTTTCTGCCGCCTATGCCAAGATTTTCTTCCGCACGCTCTGGATGACCCTTGTCGCAACGGCAATTTCAATTCTGATTGCCCTGCCCTGCGGCTATGCGATTGCCCGAAGCCGCCACCAGACAACGCTTTTGATTCTTGTAATCGTTCCTTTCCTTACAAACTCACTTATCCGAATCTTCGCATGGATGACGATTTTGGGCGAAGACGGCATGCTCAATGGAATCTGCGAGATTTTCACCAGGCTCTGCTTTTTCGTCACGCAAAACAAGGACGGCATTTTTGAGCCCCATAAATTCATGTTCACCAAGACAGCGGTAATTCTTGTAAGCGTTTACATGTATCTTCCGTACGCAATCCTGCCGGTTTTCACTTCAGTTGACCGCTTTGACTTCACCCTGCTTGAGGCCGCCCGGGATCTGGGAGCAACAAAAGCCGGTTCTATTTTCCGCATAATGATTCCGGGAATCAAATCCGGCATAATCAGCGCACTGATTTTTACCTTCATCCCGATTTTCGGCAACTACACGGTTCCCCAGATTATCGGCTCCACCGAAAGCTACATGCTGGGCAACATCATCATGGATCAGATACAAAAGGCCCGCAACCTTCCTTTGGCTTCGGCTTTCAGCGTGCTTCTTACAGTTGTAAGTATGGCTGCAATTCTGTTCATGCTTTCTTCCGGTAAAAAGGAAGCAAGTCTCAAAAAAATGAAAAAGGAATAAACAATGGATTTTCTTATTTCAGTTATACTTGCACTTTTAAAACGCAATCCTATAGCAAAAAACGAAGCTAACAAGCATGCAAAACGCGGCTGGAAAAGACGGGCCCGTGCATTTTCTTTCTCAAACACGGTTCTTATCATCGCACTTTTATTCCTGTTCGTGCCTCTTTTTGTAATCATTTTTTATTCTTTCAACGCATCAAAAGGCTCAAAATTCACCGGCATTTCACTGGTCTGGTATGAAGAGCTGCTTTTTAAATCAGGCCGGCTCTGGATGTCCCTGCTTTACAGCGCAATTGTAGCCCTTGTTTCAGCGGCAATTTCAACCGTTCTGGGAAGCCTTGCCGCAATCGGCAACAACTGGTACAAATTCAAGGGGCGTTCCTACATTCAGTCAGTCAGTTTTTTGCCCATGGTTCTACCGGAAGTCATTATGGGTGTTTCCCTTCTTATCTTTCTGAGCGGAATCCACATGAATCTCGGCTTGGGCACAATCATCATAGCCCACACGACTTTCTGTCTGCCATTTGTATACCTCATGGTCTCAGCCCGTGTTGACGAATTCGACTATTCAATCATCGAAGCAAGTCACGACCTTGGCGCAAATGAAACACAGACTCTTTTCAAGGTAATCATTCCTGCAATCATGCCTGGAATCATGAGTGGATTTATGATGAGCGTAACCATGTCAATCGAAGACTTCGTAATTACGTCTCTGGTTAACGGTAATGTTGAGACGTTGCCAATTTATGTTTATAATATGATCAGACACGGAGTAAGCCCTGTAATCAATTCGCTTTCCTTCGTGCTGATTCTATTAATAGGCGGTCTTGCAGTCCTGCTCAGAAAGAGCTTAAAGGGCTTTGCGGCCGGACATTAATTTTTTTTGAGGGAGCAGTACCATGAAACTTTCTTCTAAAATTTCTTTGGCGGCACTTGGTTTTGCAGCCGTCCTGGGTCTTTCTTCTTGCAATCAGAAAAAGACGTTAAAACTTTTTACCTGGACTTACTACACTCCTACAAGCGTTGTCGAGTCATTTGAAAAAGAATTCAACTGCAAGGTTGTAATCACCGAATACGACTCAAACGAAACAATGTTCAATAAGCTCGTAAACGGCGGAGCAAAAAGTTTCGACATTGTAGTTCCTTCACAGGACTATGTTTCAATCATGATGAAGCGGGGCATGTTCCAGCCAATCGTACAAACAAAATTTACAAACCGCGACAAAATCAATCCAAAAGTTCTTGAAAAGGTCACTTACGACCCTCAGATGGTTTATGCCGTTCCATATTACTTTGGTGCGGCAGGAATCGGTGTAAACAAAAAGAAGGTTCCTGCAGGCGACTACGAGCGCAACTGGAACATTTTTGCAGACGAACGCTTCAAGGGTCATGCTTCCATGATGGACGACTACCGCGAAGTAATCGGTGACGCACTCAAATATCAGGGACACGCCGTAAGCTCAACAAACGAAGCTGAAGTTTCAGAAGCAGTCAGCCTTATCAAGGAGAAATGGCTTCCAAACATCGTAAAATTCGACGCAGAAGGCTTTGGAAAGGATTTCGCAGCCGGCAATTTGTGGCTCTGCCACGGCTATGCGGAAGTCATGTACGGTGAAGTTCCGGAAGAAGAATGGGAAAGCACAATCGACTTCTTTATTCCTGAACAGGGTGGAGCTTCTTATCTGGACAGCATGTGTATTCTCAAAGACTCAAAAGAAGCCGAGCTTGCCACAGAATTCATCAATTATATCCATCGCCCCGAAAATTACGCCCAGTTCCTGGACTTCTTTAACTTCCCATGCTTTGTAAACCTCGAAGCCGAAAAGTTCATGAAGTCAACTCCGCTTTATCCTGCAAGTGCAATGGATAATTGCGAGCTTAAAGACGACCTTGGCGAAAATCTTGACATGTACTACCGCAAGTGGGAATCATTGCGGCTTCAAGTAAACTAGACTTTCCATTTTTTCTACAAAGCCCGCGCCCCAATACTCACAGAGCATGGCGCGGGCTTTATTTTGCAGTTCCGGGATTACAGTTTCTTTCATCTGGCGCAGGTTGTTTGAAAGATAATATCTGGCCATGGCACGAATTATTTCTATTTCATCGCATTGAAGGGCGTGCTTTTCTTCTTCAATCCATGTGCTTATTACGCTGAACACGCTTGCGGCAGAACAAACCATATTCCATTTGTGAAGCGTGTCGATTTTTCGGGCGGAAGACATGCCTGAGTCAATCCGGTAACGGTAAACCTTTGATTCAATTCCACGGTAGGATTTTGCTTTCTGGGCAAGGAAAAAGAACAAAAGCACATCGTCAGCCATGTTGCACTCGGTGTAAGGAATGTTTTCGTAAGCTTTGAGCCAGAGTTCGCGCTTAATGAGCTTACCCCATGTGTTTGCGGTAAATTCTGCGCCAACCAGCCATTTGCGGAATACTTCCCTGCCAAAAATCTCACCGTAAAAGATTTTTCCGTAGCGGTTTTCTTTTGCAGGAATAAAATTACCCTCGCCGTCAAAGGTGCCTGCACTGCTTGTGCCGTGCACGATGTCAAAAAAAAGCGAATCAGAAATCTTTGCCGCTTCATATAACGAGCGCAGAGCTCCCTCTTCCATCTCATCATCGCTGTCAACCTGAGTCATGAAAAAGCCGCAGGCTTCATAGCACAAAGTCCGCCGAACTTCGATTAAACCCCGGTTTTCATGGTGCTCAACAAATTTGAAGGGGACCGGCGGAAGAATTTTTTCTTTTCGAAGACGTTTACATTCTTTTTGAGCAAGTTTTACGATTTTTTTGGCAGACCTGCCTTTTTCGTCTTTGCCACGGCTTGCATCACTCACCACAACGATTTCAAAAGAATCAAAATCCTGCATGTAAACCGAACGCAGACACTGAGTCAAAAAAGGCTCAGTAGAGAAAACGGGAATACAGACGGATATTTGCGGCGGGTGATTATGCGGCATTACTCTTCGTCATCGCAAGGAATTGCAAGACCAACAGTTATCATTTCATCCACCCACTGGCTCTTGGTGTAAAAGGAGGAAGCTCTTTCAACCCAGATATTAGCATCGTTATTTTCACCTTCGAGTAACACTTCAATAGAAATAAAACCGCATGTGCTGATACCATTTGGCTTTCCATAAGTAAATTTTGAAGAAATGTCTTTTGCAGAAGTTATTGCGAACTTTTCCAGATCAACCTCAATGATTCGGTGAATATTTTTCAATCTCCAGGCATCTTTTGAGTCTGTGTAGAATGCAATACCGCTGTCTGCAATAACAAGCTTTTTAGGTTTTATTGCAATAAATTTTTGCGCTCCATAAAATGACTCCGAATTGTTCTTGATATCTGGTGAATAAAATTCACAGTAATTTTCATTTGAGAACGGCTTCCACTTTGACGGATCTCTTTTCAAGGTCTTCTCTGTCACAAGTATATTACTATTAAAGCATGTATAAACTTTAGTATCTGCGCTATTTAAGGCTCCTGCTGTCCAGCCTTTAGCCGTAACTTCTTCCTCGCCAGGCTTTGGATTTGGATTTACCTTTATGACAGCACCGCGGCTATTGCAGGATTTTTTTTCTAACAAAGAATCATAATCATTATCTTTTACAAGGAAATATACGCAGCCATCCTGATAAAGCATATCTGTAAAATCAGGCTCTTTATTAATTCCATCGAGTTTTTCGTTCAGATTGAGGTTTATACCTTCAGAATCAGATGTTATATTATAAGATGAATCTGCATCGGCCAGATTTACAGTCATAAAATAATATTCATTTGTACCTTCGTTATCATAAAGTCCGATAACATAAACATTATTGTCATGTACCGCAACTTGTTTACAAGAAAAATCTGTATATTTAGTAAACGTTATTGTATATCTTGTTTCTGATTCAGGATTTCCTTCTTTTATAAGTTTGTCATAAGCAGTCAAAAGAAGCGTATTTTCTCTTTCAGCTTCTGTAAAACATGTATATAAAATATCATTTTCCCTGTCAATTTTAAGCTCGGAAAGCATCTTCATTTCCGGAACAGAGATTTGTAAATTTTCGGATAAAACAAGGCTGTCTGTGGTAATATCCAAAGTGGTTGTTCCAAAATTAGTAAATGCCCAAACACTTCCGAGAGCATCAAGATCGAAATTCAAAGAATCTGCAGTAATGATTTTTTCTCCGTTCGTATTTTTATATATATAGGTATTGGAATCGTAATTAAACAACACAGGATTATCTTTTGCCACTCCATACGCCGCTACAGCTTTCCAGGTCAACTTAAATTTTCCATCGTTAATATACGGTGCTGTTCCATACCATGTGTCTGTCGTAAATCCAGAATACACGTTTATCATTTCTTTGCAGGAATAGAGCGTGTTTCCTTTGTAGTCGTTGAAATAAAACCGGACTGCATGTGCTCCACAGAAAATACCGTCGATGGCAATTGTTGCGGAAGTGCCTGAAACAGGAATTGTTTTGCTAGAGTTCTCTTCTAGCCAGCTTCCCTGCCACATATCAAAAGCTTCCATTGCAGCCTGAACTTCTGCCGGTGGAGTGTATGCTTCACCATTTTGATCAGCAATATTAGCCGCCTCTCTGTCGTATCCTAAAGCTTCCATTGTTGACATTGTTCTATCTTCAAGTCCAATCCATTCGACTTCCACAGACGCAATCCTTTCGGCAACACTTGAATCAAAATCCATTGCAAGATTAACGCTGCCCAAAGCTCTTGTATACTTTGGTCTTGCCGCAATTGTTATCGAAGATGTTTCTTTTTCGATAACACTGACTTTTTCGCTTCCTGAAGCAATTATAGTGTCGTCCTTCACGGCCCTTGCTTCAATTGTGTATTCTCCGGCCTCATCAAAAAGAAAACTGAATGTTGAGCCAGAAGTGTAATTTAATGGAGCATAAGATTTATCACCTTTTGTAGCCGAGATTTCCCAGGCAATATCGTCTGAAAATGAAGCCGTTGCCGTTCGTGCAGAAGATGCATAAGAGACAAATTGCGAAGGAACAGCTCCGCTTGCAGAACCGAAAGAAAGATTTCCGTTTACGATGTATCCTGCATTTTCTTGCAAGTCAGAAGTTTTGCTGCCAGTCAAATCGGAACAACCGGCAAACAACGCCAATCCGACAAATCCAAAGATAAATTTATTTATTTTATTCATAATTGCAGTCCTCCTTTTTTAGTCTTCTTCGCGGTAGAGATCCATATTTACCCACTCCCCATCGCTGTTAGAAAGTTTAACCGCATTACTATCAGCATCGGTTACATCAAGAAGATCTTCTGTCACCGGCGCCCCAGGATTTTCTGGGTCAAAAACCGAAGCTCCTATCCATCCTTTCGTGACAGCAAAAGTTACGCTTTCAAGTCCAATGGCAGAAGCAAAAGCACCTTTTCTAATAATAGCCACACTGTCAGGAATGGTTACATCCTTCAAATTATTACAGTTATTGAATGCAGATTCGCCAATTGTTTTAACACCAGTTAAATCAACGGTCTCGAATTTTGCACCCTGGAAAGCATTATTTCCAATAGTGCTTTCAAATGTAGTGAATTTTAAACCTGCCAATTCAAGTCCATTGAATGAATTGTCTCCAATTTTAGCAATGCCGTTGAATATGAAAGAAAGACCTGCATAAAGGTCGCTAGGAGAAGAAGCATCTTCACTCTTATAAAAAGTTGCTGAATTGTAATATTCGAGAAGACTACTGTATGACGGAGTTTCGACATTTCCTTCAAACGTCAATGTTGTAGAAGTTTCTTTGCAATTTGTAAGGATTTTGTACAAAATAGACGATTCGTCTTTCCACATATCATCAGTAACATTGCCAATGATGGAAACTGAAGAAAGTACTGCTGAAGGAGTTGAAGTAGTGTCTGTTGAGTCAAAAGCATACGCATCCTTAACTTCAATCTCAAATGTTCCAGTCACAGGCTCAAAACTTGGGAAATCGACAGTTTCATTACTTGTGTTCACATACCTTGCAGCAAGAGGCGAAATAATAAGCGTAAGCTGGTAAGAGCCGTCTTTATTTAACGGGGACATATTTGAAATGCCCACTTCGTTTTTGTCATAGTTTATGCTGGAAGTTATATCTTTGTTTCCTTTTTTGAATTCAACGTATCGCATGTAAAGATTTTCGTTTTTCTCATTTTCCCAGTCAACATCTGCAAGAACATCGTTTCCGTTTTCATCAAGCAGGCTGAACACAAAAGTTCCGTAATTCTTATAGAAGTTTTTGCTAGACTTAGCCGTGTTTTTTGCGAGCGTGTATTTTTGTACAGGATTTTCAACTGCGATTTCACCATTCAAAAGAGTTGCAAGGTCGAAATAGTAGTTTATAGTGATTGTATATAAGTCGCTGTCAATGAGCGGTCCATTGATTTTTGCTGCATTTGGAATATATGCCTTTTCACCAAAAAGAACATAAGATTTTTCTTTATATTCTGATTCAAATTGAGAAAGGTATGTATCGAATTTCTCTTCATAATCATCAATATCAGTTTTAAAAGTCGTTGAATATTCTTCTGAAAGAACATAATCGTTTTCATTCTGAAGATAGAAGTTTGCTACGAGCGTGTAATCAATGATTTTAAGTTTTAGAGTGACTGTATTTTCACCTTCTTCTATAAGTTTTTCTTCGGATTCCCCTTTCATAAAAGGCAAAGACTGCTCATCTTCTATTTGTGAAATTGTGGCGATAACTTTTACTTTAGAACCAACTGGAATATCCTTGAAAGTGAAGGATTCCTCTTCGCCTTTTTCACTGATTTTTTCTGTGAGGGAATCCCATTCAGCTTCCGTGTAAATTTTGGACACTGACTTTTCAACGTCCCCTGTCATTGCAAGCTCAATTTTAAATTTCAAAGAGTTGGTATTATCATCTGCAGCTGCACGGCTTGAAATTGCACGGACCAGTTCCTCGCTCAAACTAAAGGAAACTTCACCAGAATCTTTGCTGGAAATATCTGAACATGAGAAAAATGTCGCTGCCAAAAAAACGCTGATAAAAAATGACGCCAGAGCCTTAAAGGGTGGAAGAACTTTTATTTTCATAATGCCCCCTGAAGAAAAAAAATATAAACTCACCATATATATTTTTGTCATAATTTCAAATTATTTCAATAGATAAAATGTTCTATTTTCTATATTTTTTTAAGAAAATTCGACCGATAATAGTATATTATGTTTTGTTTGAAAAACCGAATAATTCTCGGACGAATTATATAAAGCAAGAGGCCGCCGCATGAAAGACAGGGATTACAAAGAAGTTCTTGAAAAAATTTCCACACCAATTGTTGTCGCCATATCAAATGAAGACAATAGCAAGACTCCCACAGAATCTGATTTTAAGAATTTATTTTCAATCCACTTTGTAAATGAAACTTTCATCAATACTTACGGCGACTTGATTAAAGTAGGCTTTTCAACAGAAGAATGTGTCGCAAGGCTCTCAAAAGAAGTTGACTGGTACAAAATGGCTTCAGCCTGTGCCGAAACAGGCATCATTCAGGAAACAACCTTTTATTCAGTAATTCGCTCTGCCTGGCTCAGAGTTCACATGAACGCCACAAAAAGCGGCTTCATCATCATCGCAATTACAGATGTAAATAAAGACAAAGAACGGGAACAGCAGCTTTTGCGGCAGAATCTCAGGCTTGCAGCCCTCACGGACGAACTTTCAAATTCCCGCGAGGAACTCAAAAACCGACTGGACAACATTACATTCCTTAACGAGCAGCTTGAATACACGGCCTACCACGACAGCATGACCGGGCTCTGCAACCGCCAGAAATTCAAGATGGACTTTGAAGAATGGACCACAAATTCAAAATCCAGCGGTGAAAAATTCGGCCTGATTCTTCTGGATCTGGATAACATGAAGCTGATTAACGACGCCCAGGGGCACAGCGAAGGTGACGACGTTATCTGCCATGCCGCTGAAATTCTCAAGCGTTTCAAAAGGGATGACTTGCGGGTTTACAGATACGGCGGCGACGAATTCATCGTCATGATGCGCAACATAATTTCCCAGGACACGATTTTAAATGCCGGCGACATGCTCCTTGAAATCATGAATGAAGAGGGAATTGATTTTTCAGGCGGAATCGCGCTTTTTCCCGACGACGGCGACAATTACGGCGACCTGCTCAAATACGCAGACATGGCCATGTACGAGGCAAAGCGCAAGGGCAAAAACGACATCTGCTTCTTCCAGTCAGTAATGCGTGAACGCTTCATGGAAAAAATCGCAATTCAGTCAAAACTGAACACAGCCGTCAACGATGAACTTTTCCAACTTTACTATCAGCCTCAGTTCGATGTGGCAACAAACAGGCTTCGTGGCTTTGAGGCCCTGCTCCGCTGGTACGACGAAGACACAGGCTGGATCAGCCCGGAGCAGTTCATTCCAATCGCAGAGGAAACAAGGCTCGTAATTCCGCTCGGTGACTGGATTCTGGAAACTGCAATCAAAACCCTCAAAGAATGGATTGAAGACTTTGGCTTTGACGGAATCATGAGCGTAAACGTAAGCCCAATTCAGCTCAAAAAACCAACCTTCCTTTTTGATTTGGTTCAAATGATAAAACAATACAAGATTCCCACCAAAAACCTTGAGATTGAAATTACCGAGGGAGTCTTCATCGACAATAAAAATGAAGCCATTGAACTGCTCAGGCAAATCCGCGCGCTGGGAATCGGTCTTTCCCTGGACGACTTCGGCACCGGCTATTCAAGCTTGAGCTATCTGCAGCTGCTTCCAATCACCACCCTCAAAATCGACAAGTCCTTCATCGCGAACATCACGGACGCAGGCGGAGTCGAGGCAAACATCACGGATTCAATCATTTCCATGGTCACAAAAATGGGTCTGGACACAATTGCAGAAGGCGTTGAGCGTAACGACCAGCTGGACATACTCAAAAGAATCAACTGCAAGAACATTCAGGGCTTTTTGAAAGGCAAACCAATGCCAAAAGAGCGCTGCGAGCAGATTCTTGGCGGCAACTACGAGCTGGCCGACCATTTATAGACAGGAAGAATTTATGAAAAAAACAATTAATCTGCAAAAACTATGCAATCTGTGTTTTTTCTTTTTTTTGATTTTTTCGGTTTCTGCCCAATCGAATGAAAAATTTCTTCGCTTCAAATTCAAGGAAGGCGACAATTACCGGGTTCTTTCCACCGTCAATGAAGTGGTCAAAGTCAATGGCCGGGTCAACCACAATTCAGAAATCGTAAACCGCGTTTCAGCCAGAATCACAAAAACTGACGGTGACGGCCGGGGATTGAATGAAGCCACATTCGTCACCCTGGAAAATTCCACCTCAAGAGACTCAAACGGCACCCTCACTTACGGCGAAGAATACGAAAGCAAATACTGGCGGAGTGAACGGGGAATTTATGAAATCGGACGGGAATATTTCATGCCTGTGGTGCGGGACGTTCCGGTGCTGCCCGAAAAGGCCGTAAAGCCCGGAGACAGCTGGACAGCCAACGGCCACGAAGCCCACGACCTGCGGCGGAGTTTTGCAAGTCAGGAACCTTTTAAAGTGCCCTTCACCGCCACATACACTTACCTTCGCGACGAGGAAGGCCTTTCTTCCGACTCAAAGCATGAAAAAAAGACTTTTCAGGTTCTCAGCGTAAAATATTCCCTCTTTTTTGAAAGCCCGGTACCAGAAAACATCGCTTCACTGGATGATTTTCCAGTCACGACCATGGGCTTTTCAAACCAGACAATCTGGTGGGACAACGAAAAAGGCCAGATTGACCACTATTCGGAAGATTTCCGCATCGTAATGGAAACATATCTTGGCAATCAGTTTGACTTCACAGGCAAGGCTCATGCCGAAGTCACGGATTTTGAGCGCACCGCCACCGATGCAAATCTTGCCCAGGTGCTTGAAAAGGTCAAAGATTTGGATTTGCAGGACGTAAGCGTCACCAAGAGCGAAAAAGGCCTTACGATTTCCGTAGAAAACATTCAGTTCAAGCCAAATTCGGCCGTTCTTCTTGATTCAGAAAAAGCCAAAATCGATAAAATTGCAAAAATCATCGAAAATTATCCCAACGACCTTTTGATTACAGGCCACACCGCTCTTTCAGGAACAGCCGAAAGCTGCCAGATTCTCAGCGAGGAGAGGGCTGATTCTGTGGCAAAATACATGATTAAAATCGGCCTGAGGGACAAATACCACATCTTCACGCAAGGGTTCGGTGCAAGAGTGCCGATTGCGTCAAACGACACCGAAGCCGGCAAAGCAAAGAACCGCCGCGTGGAAATCACGATTCTGGATAAGTAAAAAATCAAACTTTTTTCACATTTTTTCTCATCACATTGCCGGAAATCGAAAAAAATTTCCTATATATATACAGGAGTTTTTATAGGAGGTTTTTATGGCAGATGTTGAGAAAGTTTCTTTTGACGGGATTGGCGTGGCTGAGGGGGGCGCGGACGAGCTTTTTGATGCGGACAGAGCTGTGCGGGCTGCACGCGAAGGCTTTCACGTAAGCTATCTTTTTCCCTGGCAGCGCATTGTAATCGCAAATATTCTGGACGGCGAGGCGGCAATGCGTGAAGACGCAGCTTTTTCCGGCCACACAGACGATGACGACATTTACCGCGGAAGGCAGATTGTGCTTCTTCCAACCGGGGCTGGAAAGTCAATGTGCTTTCTTGTGCCTGCCCTGCTTCTGGAAGGCGCGACGCTCGTAATTTATCCTCTTTTGGCTTTGATGAGCGACCAGAAACGCCGCATGGAACAGGCGGGAATCCGCTGTGTTGTCTTTAAAGGCGGACAAAGGCCAGAAGAACGCGAAGAAAATTTCAATGCCCTCACTGACAAAGAAAATCCTGCACGGGTGATTATCGCAAATCCCGAAGTTCTGTGCTCACAAAATCTTCTTGAAAGGCTCTCACAAGTCAAAATCAGCCACATTTCAATTGATGAGGCTCACTGTGTTTCGGAATGGGGCGACTCTTTCCGTCCTTCTTATCTTGAACTTGGGCACGTCATCAAAACTTTGGGCGTAAAACTCGTTACGGCATTTACCGCCACCGCAAGCAAGCCAGTCCTCGACCGGATCGGTGAAATTCTTTTTGACGGGAATTATCATCTTGTGCGGGGAGCTAGTGACCGTGCAAACATTCATTACGCCGTGCGATACGCCTACGCCAAGAAAAAGGCCGCGCTGGAACTGGCACTGACAATGAAAAAACCGCTGATTATTTTTTGCGGAAGCCGCCGCAGAACCGAAGAAATGGCCCATGTTTGTGCATCATATTTTGGAAGGGAAAAAACGCGGCTCTATCATGCCGGACTTACCCGCGAAGAAAAGACAGCCGTGGAAGAATGGTTTTTCAATTCAACCGAAGGAATTTTGACAGCAACCTGTGCCTACGGAATGGGCGTGGACAAGTCCGATATTGCAAGCGTAATCCACCTGGACGCCCCGGAACATCTTGAAAATTTCGTGCAGGAAGCAGGCCGTGCAGGTCGTAACGGTGCAAACGTAAATTCCGTGCTGATTTGGAATCACGCGGATTTTGTGCGCTGGCGACAGGCCAAACCGAACAGTCGGGAACGTGCTTTGGGCGACTTTGCGCTGAGCAAAACTTGCCGCCGTCAGATGATTCTGGATTATCTTGGAGGCGAAGAAACTGCCTGCTCAGGCTGTGACATCTGCGACGCAAGGGCAAAAAATCAAAAAATCAGCTATACAGCCCCGGATGCGGAACTTGCATTCAGTTTTATCCGCAAAAACCGCCGCCTGTACACGCGACAGGAAGCCACCCACGAACTTACGGAGCTTTATAATAGGAAAAAACTTAAAATTTTTGGAATCAATGTATGGGATGCAAAGGACACCGCAGAAATTCTCTCGCAGCTTTTTTCAGAAAAGAGGCTTAGAATCTGCGGCACATTCTGGAAGGACAGACTGGACATTATAAAGAAGAAAAAAGGTAAACCCCTGCTCGTCCTTATTCCTCGTCGCCACCTGCATCATCTCCACCTTCTTCGCCGGTCTTTTCGGCAGGAGCAGGAGCGGGTGCGGCAATTGTTTTCTTAGCTTTAGTGACTTTTGGCTTTTTTCGGTAACGCACGATGTACGCGCATAAATCCATAAAGACAAACACAATCACAGCCGTAATAATCACGCGCTTGTCTGAGAGAACCGCCTTAATCACAGGAAGAAAATCATGTGTATTCATCATATAAAAAGATTATCGGCAAGTTGTAATTGAGAATTTATCGTCTTTATGTTACATTTTCTCGCATGGTAGGAATCGTTGATTACAACGCTGGTAATATCAAGAGCGTTGAGCGGGCGCTGGGCTTTTTGAAGGCTGATTATGTGCTTTCAAAAAATCCGGCTGATTTAGAAAAGTGTGACCGCCTGATTTTTCCGGGCGTGGGCGAAGCAAAATATGCGATGGAGCAGCTTAAGCTCACAGGCTTCGACACATTCTTAAAAGACTGGGCACAGGCTCAAAAGCCACTGGTAGGGATCTGCCTCGGCTCACAGATTATTTTTGAACATTCCGAAGAAGGTGATGTTGAATGTCTGGGCTTGCTCAAAGGCACAATCCGCCATTTTGAAAACGTATGGAAAGACACTTCGACTCCGCTCAGTGACCGCACTTCGGCTCCGCTCAGTGACCATGCGCTTAAAGTGCCTCACATGGGCTGGAACAACCTGGAGTACGCAAACGGCTCTACTCCGCTTTTCGATGGCGTTGATCCAAAATCCGACTTCTACTTCGTCCATTCATACTTGATTCAACCGAGCGACCAGTCAATCGTAAAAGCATGGGCCGACTACGGCTGTAAAGTCCCTGCCTGCGTAAGTCAGGGAAGCATCACAGCCTTCCAGTTCCACCCAGAAAAGAGCGGCCGAGCTGGACTGAAAATTCTGGAAAACTATATAAAATAAACCACAGATTACACAGATGTCACAGATTATATATTTCTTAAATGAAAGTTTTTCGTAACAACACAAAGGATTTTCGTATGACAAAACTGTTAATCCGTTTAATCTGTGTAATCTGTGGTTAAATTCTGCGAGGAATACTATGTTAAAAAAGAGAATAATTGTCTGTCTGGACGTTAAGGACGGACGGACTACTAAGGGCGTTAAATTTCAGAATAATATCGATATCGGTGATCCGGTTGAGATGGCAAAAAAATATTATGAGCAGGGCGTTGATGAGCTTGTTTTTTATGACATCATGGCCAGTGCCCGCGGTCGCGGCCCAATCCTCGACTTGATTTCACGCGTTGCGGAGCAGGTTTTCATTCCTTTCTGCGTTGGCGGCGGAATCGGCACAATCGAAGACATCCGCTCAACGATTCTTGCGGGTGCCGAAAAGGTCTCCCTCAACTCACAGGCTGTCAAAAATCCTGATTTGATTCGTGAAGGAGCCAGGGTTTTCGGAAACCAGTGCATCGTTCTTGGAATGGATGCCGCAAAAGACACCGAAATGCCAAGCGGCTACCGCGTTTACATCAACGGAGGCCGAGTCAAAACAGATCTCGACGCACTTGAATGGGCAAAAAAAGCAGTTTCACTTGGAGCTGGCGAAATCGTCCTGAATTCAATCGATGCGGACGGCGTTCGTAACGGCTACGAGCTTACAGTCACAAAAATGATTGCAGAAAACGTCAGCGTTCCGGTAATTGCCTCAGGTGGCGGCGGAACTCCCCAGCATCTTGCTGACGTACTCACAGAGGGAAAGGCAGATGCAGCCCTCATCGCCAGCATGGTTCACTCTATGGGCTACACCGTCGACGGAATCAAACGCGACCTGGACAAGCTTGGCGTTCCAGTAAGGCTTTAATTTTTGTCACAACAAAAACAAAGATCACTGCCCCCAAAAAGGCTCCGGCTGTGTCGGCAAACCAGTCCAGCGCAGAAGACTCTCGCCCAGGCGTAAAACTCTGGTGGATTTCGTCGGTCACAGCCCACAAACTGATAATCAATGTTGGAAGCCAGACTTTTTTGTACGATTTGATGTTACAGGCAAAGGCAACCCAAAAAGAAAAGCCCGCAAAGCAAAAAAAATGAACGACTTTGTCCGCATTCCAGAAAGTCGGCATCTGCTTGATGTGCTCCTGGCTCGAAAGGTAAATATTACAACAGGCAACAAAAAGAGCCGGAAGCCATTTCAAAACTTTTTTTATCATAAAATTTCCTTTTTATAAATTTCTCGATTTTTCGTTCATAATCAGCATTTGCAGGCGGTTTTCTACGTTCGCAAAACTCGTGTCCGGGTCAAGGTCAAGCGGTAGAATCTGAACGGCAGGGAATTCTTCCTTAACCTTTTTCATGATTCCGCGTCCGCAAATGTGGTTCGGAAGGCATCCAAAAGGCTGCAAAATCACGAAAGACTGAACGCCACGAAGCGCATATTCCTTTATTTCACCAGGAATTAACCAGCCTTCGCCAGAAAGGAAGGTGCGGTTCATAATCTCGTCGGTTTCGGCGGCAAGAACTGGAAGCGGAGTTGCCTTCACAAAAAGCGGATGTTTTGAAGCTTCCTTTTCGCACACGGCATTTGCATGGGCAAAGAGTTTTTCTGCAACACGGTCAAAAATCGCGTTCATCGGCTTGAATTTTACGTTCAAATCCTTTGCCTCAACCACGCGTGCATAAAAGTCCTTGCGGAAAACGTTGGCCATTCGAGGCAAAATCACTTCCATTCCGTTCTGTTCAAGGTAACGCTCGACATGGAAATTTGAGCCGGGGTGGAATGTAACAAGATATTCGCCTGTCACGAAAACCCGCGGCCGTGGATTTGAGCGGTCGTATTTAATCTGACAGAATTTTTTGATTCCGCGCTTGTATGCTCTGAGAGCCGCATGAATTCCTTTGTCAATTCCAGCAGAAATTTCATCAATCACTTCGTCAAAAACTCGGTTTGTCTCGCCCTTGTTAAGCTCATACGGCCTGATCTGACGGCGCAGTTCTTCAAGCATGTCCATCATCGTAACGACATAAAGCGAGCGGATGTTGAAAAGCGCGCCAAGTCTGAATCCAGGGTGCATGTTTTTTGAATCAACTGGGTCGGTCGAAACGATTGGAACCTGATTAAAGCCTGCCGCATCAAGCGCACGACGGAGCAGAGCCGAATAATGCGAAAGACGGCAGTCGCCCTGATATTTTGCCATGCCGATTGCAACACGGTCGAGCGGATACTTGCCGCTTTGAAGGGCAGAAATTGCCTCGCCGATTACCATCTGGGCTGGGAAGCAAGTGTCGTTGTGAACATATTTTTTGCCTACCTGAATCTGACTGTTTTCGCCCAGTGAAAGCGGAAGTGCCCTGAGCCCCTGTTTTCGCAAAACACCGCTGAGAAGCTTACAGAAAGCCACGGAAACATTCGGAATCAGAACCGTGCGCATCTCAAGGTCTTCTTTGCTGAATTTTGAAGAATAAGCGTCGCCCAAATCTTTGAACGGGAGATTGCCTTTTTTGGCCCTTCGCTCAGTAATCGTCTCGATGAAAGATTTTACACGGATATTCAGGGAATTGGCCGCCCCGCCCTCGTCAAGCTTAAGAATCAGCGGAGATTTGCCGGAAGTTTCGGTCATGATTCGGGTAATTTCATCAGAAAGAATCGCGTCGTGTCCGCATCCAAAGCTGACAATCTGAACATATTCAAGAACCGGGGATTTTGCTGCCAGAAGCGCGCCCGAAAGCATTCGTGTGTGGAAATTGTTTGTGACTTCGGCACGTGTGTAACGCAGGTTCACGTCGTTCAGCTCAGGAAGCGAATCAACCGTAAGAACAGGAATGTATTGCTTTGTAAAGACTCGCGAAAGATCGTGGCTTACAAGCGCATCCGTGTGATAAGGACGACCGGCCAGAACCACGGCAAAACTTCCTTCCCGGGTCACTTTGTCGATGATTTTCTGACCTTCTTCGCGCATTTTTGTGCGGAATGCCTGAATCGCCTTCTCTCCCTGCTCAAAAGCGGCCTCGATTTCATTTTTTGGAAGACCGTAAGCCGAGTTAAAATAATTGAGAATCTGATTTTTGCGGTCATTTTCCGAGTACCAGTGGAACATCGGATTGTCAAAAGGCACGTTCCATCTTCGCGCAGGATTTTCGGAATGCGAAATGATCAGAGGATAGCCTTTTACGACTGCACAAACGTAATTTGAAGCACGAGCCTTGTCGGTCGCAGGCATTTCCATGACCATCGGCATAAAGATTCGACAATTTTCTTCGATTTTTTCGAACTGTTTAACCAAATCCTGGATGTGACCGTGAGCCAGTTTGGCCGGGAAACATACTGTGTCGCTTGGAACGAAAGGTATGCCGTTTTCGAACATTTCCCGGCTGCTTTTGTGCGAGAGAATTACGTCGTAACCCAGCGAACGGAAGAAAGTTGACCAGAAAGGCATTGAATCCCAGAATTCGAGAGTTCGCGGCAGGCCGATTGTGATATTTTTCTTTGGACTGACTTCTTTGTAATCCCATTTTTTGAAAAGAAGCTGCTCGCGGATAAGGAAAAGGTCTGGAGTGTAGCGGGTCTTTGACTCAGGAATCACGCCCGGCTTTGTTTTCTCAGGCTCGCCAAGTCCAGAAACGGCTTCTTCGTCCTCATTTTTAAGTGCCCTGAGCGTAGCCGAAGGGTTGTCCTCGTCGCTCAATTCTTCCGGCAGAACAACTTCACCGCGCGCACAACGGTTCCCTGTGATGTAAGTCGTGCCGTTCGAGAACTGAATCAGACTTCGTGAACAATGATTCGCACATTTTGAGCAGATTACATTTTCGCGCTGTGTGTAAGAGAGCGATTCCAGAGCATCAAAGCCGATAAAATGGGATTTTTCGCCAGAAAGGTGTTTTTCTTTTGTCAAAAGTGCCGCGCCGATACAGCCCATTTCGCCCGGGTATGGAGCGCGCTGAACGTCCACGCCGAGATATTGTTCCAGAGAGCGCAAAACAGCATCGTTTTTGAAAGTTCCGCCCTGAACTACGATTTTATTTCCGAGAATGCTTGTGTTTGAAATTCGGACGACTTTTGTGAACACATTTTCGATAATCGAGCGGCAAAGGCCGGCCATGATGTCATCCGGGCCACAGCCGTTTTTCTGCTCTGTGATAATCGTTGAGTTCATGAAGACCGTACATCGGCTTCCGAGGTCAGCAGGCTTTTTTGAGCGGAAAGCCGCATCCGCAATTTTGTCAGTCGGGATTTTGAGTGAAGAAGCAAAATTTTCAAGGAAGGAACCGCATCCGCTCGAACAGGCTTCGTTGAGCGTAATATTCGTGATGATTCCATCAGAAACCCAGATTCCCTTCATGTCCTGACCGCCAATGTCCAGGATAAAGCTCACGTCAGGAACAAAGCGGCGGGCAGCGGTTGCATGGGCCACGGTTTCAACAGTGTGATAATCAGCTCCGTAAGCCTTCGCAATCAAAAGCTCTCCGTAACCAGTTGTGCCAAGTCCAAGCACGTTGAGTTTTACGCCCATCGCCTCGTATTTTGCATGAAGTTCCATGAGCCCGCGGCGAACGACATTGATTGGGTCGCCCCGGTTATTCGCATAGTAACGATCAAAGACTTTTTCATCTTCGGTCATCAAGACCATTTTGCTCGTGGTACTTCCCGCGTCAATTCCAATGTAAACGTTGAGCGTGTCACCCGATTTTAAATCTATTTTTGCAAGTTCCGGGGATTTATGAGCCTCGCGCCAGGCCTTGCATTCTTCTTCGTTTTCAAAATATGGCTTTTTGATTTTTGATCCGACATGCTCCACGCGCACAACTCCGCCATCAAGAGCATGAATCGCGTCATCAATTAAAATTCCGTCGGAGCCTTCTTCACATGGGAAAAGCTCATCCAGCGCAATTGCAGCCCCACGCGCAACGATTGTCTCCGGGTGCTCAGGGCGGATAATTTCTTCTGGTTTAAGATTTAATTTTTCGGCAAAGGATTTCACAAGAGTGTGGTCATAAGTGAGCGGGCCGCCCTCAAAAATAATCGGAGGCTTTAACTCCAACCCCTGAGCCAGACCGCCAACAGTCTGTTTTACAATCGCATGAAAGGCCGAAAGGGCAATATCTTCACGCTTAACGCCCTGATTCAACATGGACTGAATATCTGTCTTTGCAAAAACACCGCATCGCCCTGAAATCGAATGCACTTCCGTTCCTGCGGCCGCAAGACCTTCAAACTGCTCGGTCGGAACTTTTAAAAGCGAGGCAATCTCATCAATAAAAGCACCTGTTCCGCCCGCACAGCTTCCGTTCATTCGCATGTCAGAAGTTACAAGCCGCCCGTCATCATCATAAAAGAAAATAATTTTGGCATCCTGGCCGCCAAGCTCAATCGCAGTTCTGGTCTGAGGATACAAGGCACGGACAGCCGAAGAATTGGCAACAACTTCCTGAACAAAATGCGCACCGATTTTATCTGAAATTGGTTTTCCACCAGAACCACAAATCGCAATTCTAAAACGCTGACCCGGAAATTTGTCCGCGACATCGCACAAAAGACGCTGGCAAGTGTTCCATTGCTCAGCATGGTGCCGCTCGTAATGATTGTAAACGATTTCGTTTTTTTCAGTATCAAGAATTAAGATTTTAACAGTCGTGGAACCAACATCGATTCCCATTCGCAAAAGTTTCTGTGCCAAAATATTGCCTCAGCGATATTATAAAATAAAAAGAGGGGGAAGTCTCCCCCTCGCTCCAAAGCGTAGCTTTTACGCTACCCTCTCTACAGGGGCTTCGCCCCCGTACCCCTAAAATTCGTCTTTAAAGCTCTTTTTGTAAGAAGAAGCTCCGTTTCGCTCGGTCTGGGCGTGAGTCTTTCTTCCAAAACCGCGGTCACGGTCTCGTCCACCGAATCCGCGATCTCGGTCCCTGCCAAAACCACGGTCACGGACAAAGCCGCCACGGTCTCTGCGACCGCCAAAGCCACGATCTCTTCCCCCAAAGTCGTCAAAATCACGGTCTCGCCCGCCACGTCCGCTGCCGCTCTTTGAGTCAACATGAACATGTGGAATCTGACCAATTTTTGAAAGCTCAAGAACTTTGTCCGCGCTTTCGATTGGGAGGCTGACCAGAGAGAAGTTTGTTGAAACATCGATTCGGTCAACCATTTTTCCAGGAATATGGAGCAAATCGCTGAAATAGTCTGCGATTCCGCGTGCATTGTAACCGTCGCGTCGTCCAAGCTGGATGAAAAGTCGTTTCTGGTCACTTCGGTCTTCGCCTTCAAATCGGTCACGACGTCCGCCCATTCCGCGCTCGCCTCTTCTTCCGCCACGGTCACGATCGCCAAATCGCTCCCCACGCGGTCTGATTGGTGTGATGTCGCCGTAGTGAGATTCATCCAGGGACTTTCCGTAAGTTACGCTCAAAATGCCTGCAAGAACTTTTTCTGCATCCTGACCTTCGCAAAGCTCAGTGGCCATCTTTGTGTAAATTGCATCGACTTCTTTAAGCTCCGGAACAAAATCATCCTGCTTTGAAAGATCCTCGCCTTCAACCTGTGCCTTTCCGCCACCGATGTAGACAACGCCGTCTTTGACATCAGCCGGGTCACGCATGAGTCCAAGCTGAACTTTAAGGGTTTCAAGCATGCGCTCGCGTTTTACTTCGAGAACTTTCTTTACTGATGGAACTTCTTCTTCGTTCAACTCACCTTTTGCTGCCTTTCGAACAGTATTTTTAAGGAACTCAAGCTTTCGTCGCTCTTCCGGCCGGACAAATGTGATTGCAGTTCCGCTTGTTCCAGCTCGGCCTGTACGGCCGATTCGGTGAATATAAGTTGCTCCGTCATAAGGGAGGGAATAGTTTACAACATGTGAAAGGCCGTTGATGTCGATACCGCGGGCAGCAACGTCTGTAGCCACGAGAACACGGGTCTTTCGGCTTCGGAAGCGGGCAAGAATCTTCTCACGCTGCCCCTGAGGGATGTCTCCGTGCAATGCCGCAACATCGTAGCCCTTTTCGTCCAGCATTCTGGTTACGTTGTCGGCATCGTTCTTTGTCTGAGTGAAAACAAGACCGTAGAAATTCGGGCTCATGTCGATGATTCGCACCAGAGCCTCAATTTTGTCGCTCTCCCGGATAAACCAGTATTTCTGGTCGATTAAAAGAGGCTCTTCAACAAATCCCTCTTCCTCACAGATTTCATAGTCGCCCATGAACTGCTCTGCAATGCGAAGGATTGGTTTTGGCATTGTGGCACTGAAAAGCAAGATTCGTGCGTCTGGTTTTGCCTGCTCAAAAATGTGCTCGATGTCGTCGATAAAGCCCATGTCGAGCATTTCATCGCCTTCGTCAAGAATAAAATAGTCAATCTGATCAAGTTTGAGAGTTCCGCGCTCCAGGTGATCCTGGATTCGGCCTGGTGTTCCGACTACGATTTCACAACCGCGTTTGAGGTCGCGAATCTGGTCACGGTAACTTGCTCCACCGTACAAAACAGTTGTTCGTGGATATTTTCCGCTTGTGAAAGTCTGAAGCTCATTGCAGGTTTGAATTGCAAGCTCGCGGGTCGGCTCAAGAATTACTGCGCGAACATGATCGCTTTCTTCGTGAACCCGCTGAACGATTGGCAAACCGAATGCGGCTGTTTTACCTGTACCTGTTCGAGCTTTTGCGATGATGTTTGAATCGCCGTTCAAAAGGCGCGGGATTGCAAGCACCTGAATCGGGCTTGGGTGCTTAAAGCCCTTCTTTTCGATTGCGGCAAGGATTGTCTCGTCCAATCCCAAATCTGCAAAAGAAATCTCACCGTCGTCTTCTTCAGAATCTTCCGAATCGTCTGCTTCATCATCAAAATCTTCTTCCTGCTCACTGAGCGAAGCCGAAGTGTCGTCCGTAAAATCGCGGTCTAAATCATCGATGTAATTGTCGAGTGCTGATTTTTCCTCTGAAACTGCCTGATTTTCTGCAGAGACAGTTTTCCCATTGATGACAGCTGTGCCGTCAAGTTCTTCATTTTCCATTTGTGTTCCCCTGTGGCGTGTTCTTTGCCTTTGGGAATCGCAAAATCTGTACAATTAAATTGTGGGATTGTGTTACCGGAGACCACCAGTAATCTGTGCGAAAACAAAAGCTGATTTTGATGTTCGTAAATTATTACCTTACAAAATCAAAACACGCAAGAAAATTGGAAGCCCTCTGCTTCCTTAAGAAATATGCTTCACTATATCGGAAATATTTTGAAAATGCAAGCATATATTTAAATATTTCGCAAAAATACTCATTTCGTCACGTTTCTAAGCCATTTTCCTGACCGCACCCGCCAGATTCCGCACAAAGTCTTTAAAATCTGCTCGGTTTCAAAGCAGAGCATTATCTGCCAGGCAGGACAATGCCAGAAAAAAGTGGCAAGGCAGGCAAGAGGAATTGCAAGAAGCCACATCCAGCCGTTGTCGATTAAGAAAGAAAAGATTGTGTCGCCGCCAGAACGGCAGATTCCCACGATAATCAGCATATTAAACGCCCGGCTTGGATACATGCACATGAGAACGTACATCATGGACTGTGAAATCGCTATGATGTGGGGACTTACATTGAAAAGTAAGGGCAAAAGCCTTGAAATCGGGAAAAGCAAAAGTCCGATGCAGGCTCCCATAAGCGGCATGAACCAGCAGAATCTGTGGGCATAGGCTTTCGCCCCGTCTTCGTCCCTTGCCCCGATTTTCTTTCCTAAAATAATACCGGAAGCATTGCCCATTCCAATGAAGAAAACCCAGGTAAGCTGGTTTACGGTATTCATGATGCTGAAAGCTGCAAAAGAATCCGTGCCTGAATGAGAGAAAATTGAATTCTGAGTGGTGATTCCAAGTCCCCAGAGAGTTTCTGAAAGCAGGACTGGAGCCGCGATTTTAACAAGTTTTTTGACAAAAGCCCGGTCAAAGGCAAGAAGTTCCCGGATTTTTCCCATGACTTCAAATTTTCGGGCAAGAGCCACAAGAACCGTAATGACAGTTTCAATCAGGCGGGAAATCACCGTGGCAAGAGCGGCACCGGCTACACCCATGGCAGGAATTCCAAGAGGTTCAAAACCAAAAATAAATGCGGCGTTTAGCACGATGTTGGTTACAAAGGAAACCGCCGTCGTAACCACTGGCAGAACGACATGCTCAGTACTTCTGAACGCCATCTGACAGGAAGAAGCCACGGCAAGCAAAGGATAAGCAAAAGAAACTATCCTAAGATAAACGACACCCTGCCGGATTACAGCCTCATCGTTTGTGTAAAGTCGGAGCAGTTTTTCTGGAATCAGGGCCGCAGCGGCAAAAAAGACCAGCGAGGCTACGAAACAGACTGAAAGCATGATTCCGAAAGTCTTTCTGATGCCTGGAATGTCCCCGGCTCCCCAGAACTGCGAGATAAAAATCGAAGCCCCGGAAGAAACGCCAAAAGTAACCATTATGAGCATGAAGAAAATCTGATTTCCAAGCCCCACGGAAGCGATTGCAATTTCACCCAGCCGCCCGACCATGACCGTATCAATCATGTTCACGAAAGTCTGGAGCATGTTCTGCATGATTATGGGAATCGCAATCGAGAAAAGTGTTTTGTAAAAACCGCCAAGAAGCTGCTTATTTGTCATGATTTTTAAATTCCTCACAGAGTTAAAGAGGGCACAGAGAGTCTGTTGTATAAGAAATTTAATACCTCAATCAAGTTAGCAGTGAAAACAAGATTGAGGTATAAAGTTTTGTTTTGCAAAAAATCTCTCTGTGGACTCTGTGCCCTCTGTGAGAAATCCTAGTTACGGAATGAGTGTATTGGTGCAGGAATTCTGCCGCCACGGTTGATGAAGTCTGCGCAGCTGAATTTGCTTACAGGCATTACCGGGCAGCCGCCAAGCAATCCGCCGAACTCAATCCATTCGCCTGCTTTTTTGCCAGGAGCCGGAATTAAGCGGACTGCGGTTGTCTTGTTGTTGACCATACCGATTGCAAATTCGTCTGCCATGATGCCGGAGATTGTTGTTGCAGGTGTGTCGCCCGGGATTGCAATCATGTCTAAGCCGACTGAACAAACTGTTGTCATTGCCTCAAGCTTTTCGAGGCAGATTGAGCCCTGTTTGACTGCGTTAATCATGCCCTCGTCTTCTGAAACCGGGATGAATGCGCCGGAAAGGCCGCCAACGCTTGTTGAAGCCATTACGCCGCCTTTTTTGACCATATCGGTGAGCATTGCGAGTGCCGCCGTTGTTCCAGGGCAGCCGGCTCCTTCAAGACCAATTTCTTCGAGAATGCGGGCAACTGAGTCGCCTACAGCCGGAGTTGGGGCAAGTGACAAGTCGAGGATACCGAAGTTTACGCCCAGGCGGTTCGCGGCCTCTGTTCCTACGAGCTGCCCCAAGCGTGTGATTTTGAAAGCCATCTTTTTAATTCCTTCTGCAAGCTCGTTAATCGGGCGGCCTTTGTATTCGCGGGCTGCGGCAAGGATTACGCCAGGGCCAGAAACACCAACGTTGATTACGCTGTCAGCTTCTCCGGGTCCGTGGAATGCGCCTGCCATGAAAGGATTGTCTTCAGGAGCGTTACAGAACACGACCAGCTTTGAGCAGCCGTTTACCGCACAATGGGCACTTGCCTCACTAGTCTTTTTGATGGTTTCGCCCATGAGTTTTACGGCGTCCATGTTGATTCCAGATTTTGTTGAGCCTACGTTTACGCTTGAGCAGACGAAATCTGTTGTGGCAAGGGCTTCCGGGATTGAATCTATAAGGATTCGGTCAGCAGGAGTAATTCCTTTTTGAACCAGAGCCGAGAATCCGCCGATAAAGTTGATTCCAAGCTCGTGGGCACATTTGTCCAGAGTCTTGCAGTAATCGACATAAGATTTTGCCTCGCTGGCACCTGCTACAAGCGCAATCGGCGTGACGGAAATTCGTTTGTTGATGATTGGAACGCCCAGCTCTTTTTCAATATCCTGACCGACTTTAACAAGGTTGCCGGCTTTTTTCATAATTTTGTCGTAAATCCGCTGATTCGCCTTTTTTGAATCAGAATCGGCACAATCCAAAAGGGAAATACCCATTGTAATACAGCGCACATCGAGTTTGTGTCGCAAGAACATATTTACGGTTTCTTGAATTTCATTAGGTGAAAAGAGCATAATTCCTCCAAAGTTTCTATATATAATAGTGAAAAACAAAAAACTTTACCACATGAATATTGCACAAAAGCATAGTTCAAATAAAAGTCGTTTTTTTCTATTGTGAACGGAATAGTCTGCCCTTATTATACTATTGTAGATTTTTAATTTGAGAGGTACCTTATGGCATCAAATACACCTTCATCAAAAAAAGCATCGGGTTTTGATTCGCTCCCAATCGCATTGCAGATGATTATCGGAATCGCAATTCTCCTGCTCATTGCTGCAGCAGGCTTCGCTGTATTCTTTGCTTTCGATATTTTGCTTCTTGACTTTGATCCAATCGGTAAAATCGCAAGCGCACTTTTTGGCGGTAAATAAGTAACCAATCCAATTTTTTTCTTTCTCCTTTCTTCTGACTGCATTCATAGTTTATGGATGCAGTCTTTTTTTTTGCGTTTCTCCTATATTTCCGTTGATTCAGAGAAAATTTTTCAAAAAAAATCGAAAAAAAATAAAAAAATCGCTTAAGTTAATTTTTCAGAATCCGAAACTATAACTGTAGGGCACAAACTCCAATGGGTGGGCGCCTAACAATAAAGGCAACAGGTTTCTGAACGAAGACCTGTCGTTAAAAACCAGATAGTTAATTATAAGGAGATAAAACTATGGTTATTAATCACAACATGAGTGCAATGTTTGCACAGCGTTCAACAGGTCTCACAGAGCTGAACAACACCAAAAACATGGAAAAACTTTCATCTGGTATGAAAATCAACCGTGCTGGCGATGATGCTTCAGGTCTTGCAGTATCTGAGAAAATGAGGGCTCAGATTCGTGGTATGAACAAAGCTTCTGAGAACGCTCAGAACGCTATTTCATTCATCCAGACAACTGAGGGTTACCTCCAGGAAACAACTGACATCGTTCAGCGTATCCGCGAACTTGCAGTTCAGTCTTCAAACGGTATCTACACAGACGAAGACCGCATGCAGATTCAGGTTGAAGTTTCTGCTCTCATCGCAGAAGTTGACCGCATCGCTTCACAGGCTCAGTTCAACGGTATGAACCTCTTGACTGGACGTTTCGCTCGCTCAACAGGTGAGAACTCAGTTACAGCTTCTATGTGGTTCCACGTTGGTGCAAACATGGATCAGAGAATCCAGGCTTTCATCGGAACAATGACAGCTGGCGCTCTCGGACTCCGCAATGTTGGTAACGAGCAGATCATGTCTCTCGAGACTCCAGATGAGGCTAACCGCGCAATCGGTACTCTCGATGAAGCTCTCAAAAAGATTAACAAACAGCGCGCTGACCTCGGTGCTTACCAGAACCGCCTCGAGAAAACAGTAGTCGGCCTCGACATCGGTGCTGAGAACCTCCAGGCTTCTGAGTCACGCATCCGTGATACTGATATGGCTAAGGAAATGGTAGACTTCACAAAGAACCAGGTCCTCCAGCAGGCAGGAACAGCTATGATTGCTCAGGCAAACCAGCAGTCACAGTCTGTATTGAGCTTGCTCCGCTAAGCCAAATAGCTGCCTAAAAACAGCAAAACCGCTCTCAATCGAGGGCGGTTTTTTTATTTTATGGTCGATACTAGGATCGAACTAGTGACATCTACCGTGTGAAGGTAGGGAGCCGGTCGCCGAAGGCGAAAAAACTTGTGAGACAAGTTTTTAGGCGAGTCTCGGTGAGAGCTGTGCTCGAACCGCGGAAGGGAGCCGGTCGCCGAAGGCGAAAAAACTTGTGAGACAA